>Ga0307942_1001054_pt1 | contig 21295 bp, 9 predicted proteins | sample OrgLakmetagen175_FD_201846 | JGI IMG/M metagenome (GOLD analysis project Ga0307942, IMG submission 201846) | Saline water microbial communities from Organic Lake, Antarctica - #175 | ecosystem: Environmental > Aquatic > Non-marine Saline and Alkaline > Saline | place: Antarctica: Organic Lake... | reverse complement strand
GGTACTGTGACGCTACCGACCACGGTGCTAAATATTTCTGGTTCATTTACCAACGAAGGCGGAGTATTTGCACACAATAACGCTGAAGTTAACTTTACCGGTGCTGGCACCAAGACAATTACGTTACTTGGCAGTACGTTCTTAAACCATCTATATAACGTGCGATTTAGTGGTTCAGGTAACTGGACGTTCCTAGACACCAACGCAACTACCACAAACACGTGGACTCAAACTAACGGTTCGGTAACCATGCCTAGTGGAACTCTCACTGTGGGTCGAAATTATTCGACCACTGGATCCGGCAGCTTTGATGCTAACGGCGGTGAGGTAGTGTTCCTGGCCCGCAGTGCTGACACTATCACCGCTAATGGGTCTGAGTTCCATGATGTCCGAATCCGCGAAGGGTCACCGGTGCGCGGTGGATCGTTTGACGCGGCGTGGTTGTATCGCGATGCGATCACTATCAATTCAACCCAAATTGATGACGACCTGACTGACTTCCCGGTCTATCTCGATTTGGCAGACTTTGGAGCAGACTTCTTCGCGAACATTACCGCTAGTGGTGGTGATATTCGAATTACGCAAGGTGACGGGGTGACTGAGGTGCCACGAGAAATTGTAGACGTTGACACTGGTCTTGAGACCGGCGAAATGTACTTTAAAGCACCAACCTTAGCGTCTACCACCAACACGACTTTCTATATTTATTATGGTAATCCAGTAGCAGTTGATTACGCTATTGATGCGTCACTTGGAGCCGAGAACGTGTGGGACGCTGACTTCCTAGCGGTCTACCACATGGAAAGTGAAGATGCTGTTGACTCAACTAGTTTTGATCGAGATGCTACCGGCGTTGGAAGTCCGGCGCCCACAACCGGAATAATTGGGGGAGCTGTTGATATTACTGACGGTGGTGGTGATGATTATATTGATCTAAATAGTAACCTTTCAGAGCTCGACGGGCAGCCAGAAATGACGATATCTACCTGGGTGAATGTTGACGAGGATGGTGGTGACGATGTGCTGTTTGCGACCAATCCGATATTGCTGTGGGACAACATTAGTGGAAGTACAAATAGTGACACCTATACACTAAGTGTCGGTGGGACTGGTGTTGGTAACCGTGTTGATGCCGCACCAACTGGTATTTCAGCGGGTGGTACGTGGCAGTATGTCACCGCTACTATGCAGTCAAACAATCGCTACATTTATGTAGATGGTGTGCTTCGTAATACACAATCTGGCGGGGTAACAACAATTCCAACTAACACTGGTGGATCAAACATTGGTCGCTGGCAAACACGCAAAGACTTTGGTGGAATTGTGGATGAGTTTAGAATTTCTGGTATTGAACGACCGGCCGAGTGGATCGCTGCTGAGTTTGCCAACATGGACAACACTGGTAGTTTCTACACCGTGACACCAGGTATCGGTGCTCAAACCAGAATCTTTGCTGATACAAATACCACAGTCAGCAATGATCTAGTTATTGAAAGTGCACGAGCACAATTCCCAACGGCTAACCTGTTTATCGGAGGTTCGTTTGATAACAATAGTGTGTTTACAAACAGTAACGGAACGGTCCTCTTTAACGCCACTATTACCGGTCATACAGTTGCAGCCAGCAGCTCAGTATTTTCAGGTTTGACGTTCGATGGTGCGGGCGGTGGCTGGAATATCATCGAAAACGCCACTGCTACCAATGCTGTTACTCTTACCCAGGGGGATAGTTTGACTATCGATAGTGGGGTGATTTTGGAGTCAACAGGAACTTTCTTTAACTCTATGAAAAATGCGTCTACTACGTGGACTGGGGCGACATTACGATTGTCTGGAAATACTGACTTCACCATCAACGACAAAGTAAACGAAGGCGATTCATATGACACGCTGTGGACTGTCAATGATGCTGATATCAAAATGTGGAACTCCACTGCTGGCACCTACGACACGAATGACACCTCATCTATTTACTCGCAAGATCACGCGAGTGTTGATGGTGACTTATATATCTTTGGAGACTATACGCGAACGGCTGGGACTGAGTACTGGTCGTACGCGACTGATTTTGATGGAACGAGTCTCGACGCTACATCATCTCGACAGGCAAACGTTCGGGTGTCCAATGGCAGTGCTGTCAATGTTAGTACTTCTAGTCTTGAGATTCTCGGAGTATCGACTGCGTCTACTTCTGTTGATGTCCAGTCTGGAGATTTTGCCCTCACGACTACGTACGCCACAGTGACTGCACAATACCTTGACATGACGGGTACTGATACTAGCGGATTCAATCTCACAAGTTCAACAACGGTACTGAGTTTAGCTGATTCTGTATTCACTATTCCCACCGGTGCATCAGCAATCACGGTAGATGCTTCAACGATTGACACAAATCCAGCTACTCAATTCTTCAACACCGACTTCGTGACTGGAGGTGGAAATGTCAACGTGACACTCAGTGGCAGTCCAGTGTCGTACTGGTGGTTCCGGGAGGGAGTGGGTGATAGATACGGTGAATCATTCGACAATGCAGATGCCGACCCGGGGTCTATTCGGTGGGATGATAGTTCGTACACCATTGATATTTCTGGCACTGTCTTTAGTGATGACGGAGCTACTCCTTCGGGGGGACCAGTCTGTGATGGGGTAGCTACAAATGTTCGCATTGTGGTGAATGGAGGTACGTATACAGACTCTGTGAGCTGTAGTGGGGTAGATGGATCATATAGCTTCTCGAATGTAGCGTATATTGGTGACCCGTCAATTATCGTCTATCTTGATACCAATGGTGGTGATACCGGAGCAGTAGTTACAAAAACCCCAACCAGTGATATTACAGACCTAGATATCTACACAAATCGCGTCATGACTCGTCACGAGGATGTTGCTCCGCTGTCGATTGAAGATATGATTGTGTACGACGAAGATGATGATTCAGATATTCCATTTGTGTCAGCCACTGGTACCCCGGATACACTTATCGTACGACCCGATACCGAGCTCATAGTTGCGTCTAGTACAACGTTTACGCCGGGGGGAAATATCACACTACAATCTGCCGGGAGTGGTCAGCCATACGATGGTTCACTACATATTGATAATGGAGCTACGTTCACAGCCGCGGGAACTGAAACACACTCAATCGGAGGTAGCTTCTTCAACGATGAGCTGAGCGTCTTTACTCCTGCTTCGTCAACCCTACTCTTTACTGCAACAACCACTGGAAAAGGAATCACTCAATTGAGTAGTGAAACGTTGAATTTCAATGAAATTGGGTTTAGCGGAGGAGGCGGCTCATGGAATGTTACGGCTGATATCTCTGTGGCAGCCAATATGGATATTGCAGCCGGGACAGTCACTGGAACGGGTGATATCACCATGCAAAATGGCCAGCTGTCTGGAGCGGGAGTGCTATCAATGGGGGGTGGTACAACTACCATCAAACAATCAACCACTCTTGGTGGGGCTCAGGGTTGGACATTTTATGACTTGGTTCTGGGAGACGGTTCTACGGTTGGGACAACGACCCGTTCAGATACTGCAACTACTACTGTGGCCAACCAATTAGTAATTTCTCCAGCTCACTACCTTGATACTGGTTCATCGGTGTGGAACTTGTCTGGTACCGGAAATGTGTTCACGGAGAACGGTACATTACTGCAAGATACCAGTACTTTTGTGTACTCAGGTGGAGGAACGGTAAATGTGCTGTCGACCAATTACTATAATTTGCAGTTCGGGGGTGCAGCAGGAACACCTATTTACACCTTTGGAGCTACTGGGCTACTGATTGAGAATGACTTGCTGGTTACTGGCGGAGTTTCTTCTGAGGTTGATATTAATACTAATGACCCAGTTGTATCCGTGTTGGGTGACGTGACGACTGCGAGTAATGGAGTGTTGAGCTTAAGCAACACCACTGACTTTACTACCTCAGGAAGTTATACAAATACAGGGACTCTGAACGCCAATGCTGGCCGGGTAGTATTCGATAGTGCTGATGCGTACGATATCGCGGCGGGAACATCGGACTTGGCTGATGTGTCATTAGAAGGAGCCGGAGCAGTGACGATTTCACAAAACGCCACCTCAACTGGACTCTTTACTATTGCTTCTTCTTCAGACTTCACTGTAAATCCCGGTGTTGCTCTGGCTGTCGGAGGGCAACTGGCAGTGGAGTCGGCAACGACTGACTGGACTGGTTCTACACTCAATCTATATGGCGGCGGTGACTACCTGGTTAATAGTAAAGATTTGTCATTATCTCTAGACAATTTAATTGTAGCGGCGAGCACTGAAGTGCGGACCTGGAACACGACGGCAGTTTCTCAGGCGGTAGACCCAGCCGGCTCGTGGTATTCACAAGACCATGCCGGAGTAGATGGTGACCTGTACATCTATGGTGCCTATCGAGAAGAGACGCGGAGTGATTACTGGAACTTTGCGACAGACTTTGATGGGGAGGATCTCTCTGGTGGGTCAGAACGACAAGCAGATGTCTACCTCGCTTCAAATGCTTCAGCCGAGTGGACCGGTGGCTCAATCTCTGTTATCGGAGAGCCCACAGCAACAACCACTATTCAAAACCAGGGAGCTGGCACGTATGGTCTAACAGTTGGTGGTAACACTACCGCTGACTGGCAATACCTCAGTGTGCGCGACATCGACAGTGACGGTCTGACCTTCAGCGGTAGTCCAACCGTTTCAGACTTCGCCAACGCTGACTTGTTGGTAGAGCAAAATGGTGGCTCTGCCCTGACAGTCGGAGCGACCGCTATTACTGCTAGTCCCGCTCGAACACTTTCGGATATTATCTTCAATAGTGATATTGGGGTCACTGGAGCGGTAAACGTAACTGCTACCGGCACCACACTCAGTGGATGGCGCTTTACCGCCCATAGTGGCAATCTCGACGGAGAAGCTAATGACGTTGACCCAGCTGGCGACCCAGGGTATGTCATCTGGGATGATTCGGCCGCGATTATTTCAATTTCTGGAAACGTGTACGAAGCAGATGGTTCTTCCGTTTCCAGTGTTTGTGATAATACGACTACGAATATCGTTTTGTCCATCAAAGGTAGTTTGGCCCAAAATGCCTCTTCTAGCTGTTCTTCAGCCGATGGTTCTTACACCATTAGTGGTGTATCGTTTGGTTCACTCGACGAATTGATGTTGTACATTGATGGTGAGGCTGACCAGGGAATTACCGTCAGTAAAGACCCAATCTCGTCCATCTCAGATGCAGATATTTACGAAAACCACGTGATCGTCCGTCATGAAAATGTGGCTCCGTTGTCTATCGCAGATATGGCCGTGTGGGACAGTTCTGATGATGCCGATATTCCTTACACTGCTGTAGACGCAGGGACTGATACTCTGACGCTACCGGCAGATACTAAACTACTCATTTGGGATAGCAAAGAATTTGCTCCGGCAGGTGATGTGACACTTAGTGGCGGAGGAGCTGGCGCAGCTTACGATGGAAGCTTTGAAGCTCTTTCCAACGCTGCCTTCACAGCCGCCGGAAGCGAGTCACATTCAATTGGCGGTAGCTTTGAGTTTGCTGCGTCTGCCGACTTTGAAGCAGCGAACTCAACAATAACGTTTACGTCAGATGATGCTGCGCGTACCGTGGCTGTGAACAATGATGAGTTCTATAACGCAATATTTACTGGTTCTGGTAGCTGGTCAATTGTAGACACTGATTCAGTGATTGAGAATGATTTGATAGTTTCCGGTGGAGCGCTCTCGTTATCTTCAGGTACAACCACAATCGGTGGTTCTCTGACAAGCACGGGCACACTCGACACCAATACCGGACTACTCTTCTTCAATGCACAGGCAGGTACACACACTGTAGAGCTGGGTGGATCTGATGCATCAGATATCGACTTTAGTGGTACTGCCAGTTGGACGATGACAGATACGAATGCAACATCGACTGGATCTATTACTATAGCGACTGGTACGGTTACTCTCCCAAATGGTGTGTTGTCTGTAGCCAACGATTTTATCGTTATGGACACCGTGCTGCACAATTCTGGTACGTTGCAGCTTACGAACGCAACAGGGAATACAACACTGACCTTGTCAGGGAACGACCTGTTTTCAGTCATCCAAACTGGTGCTGCCACCACCACAATGACTGATGCATCAGCAGCATTTCTCGGAGATTTGTTTGTAAATGACGGTACGTTCAACGTTTCCACTAATACGCTGTCAATCGGTGGTTCACTTGAAGCTTCAACTGCTACCTTGAATACAGCGAGCGGTACTCTGTTATTCAACTCAGATGACACTGGTGAGTTTGTTGATGTAGGTACTAATGTGCTTTATAACACCGTGTTTGCGAACGGTTCAGGAGGCTGGGCAGTCTTTGGTGCTACTACAACCAATAACTTCTCTTTGACGACCGCCAATGACTTCACTTTGGTTTCTGGGGAGTCTCTGACGGTCGGTGGAGTGTTTCAGAACACGGTTGGTGGTGCGGCGACGACGTGGACAAACACCACTCTCAATCTTGATGGCGAAAATGCCTACACAGTCAACAGCAAGATAGCCGGTGGGGACGTGTATGAAGCTGTATCGATAGGAGTCGATAGCGATATTCGCATTTGGAATTCGGTTGCTACTACCACTACGGTTGATTCGTCCAGCTCACTCTACTCTCAAGATCACTCTGCAGTAAATGGTGCTCTGAATATCTATGGAGATTTCGTCATTGGGACTTCTAGTGAATACTGGAATTATGCAACCGATTTTGATGGCGCGGCTTTGACGAGCGGTAACGAACGCCAGGTGAATGTATTCCACGCAGAAAATGCTACAACGACCCTCACAACTGGAGGAAGTTTACAGGTTGTCGGTGCTGCTACATTCCCAACTACGGTACAAATTCAAAGTACTGGTACGTACGCTTTGAATGTAAATGGCGGACAACTTAACATGAACCAGTATTCTTTGGTCGACCTGAATGCCCAAGGATTGAATATTTCTGGCAGTCCAGTCATCACGTCTTTGTCGGCTGGTGAATACTCTATGGGGGTCGATGGTGGGAATGCGATTACTTTGGAACAGAGTGCGTTGGACGCTAATCCATCATTTGTTATTGATGATTCGGTGTTTGCAACAGTCCTCCCGGCAACATTTGGATTCAACGTCAACCTAAGTGCAACTTCGACAAATAGTTGGACATTTAGAAATGAAACTGGTGATCTTGCTGGAGAGTCGTACGATGTGGATGGAGTGACGAGCTGTGGGTCTATTCGATGGGATGATAGTTCATGTTTACTCACTGAGCAGACTGAGTATCGTTGGCGAAATGATGATGGTGGAATCGGTGTGCCAGATAGTGAATGGTTTGATGCTGATTGGGGTAAGCGTAAGCAGGTGCGTATCGCCAACAATGACAATGCTGCCTACGCAACTGCCACGGTCAAGCTTACTGTTGCCTATGACGCTGATATGCAAACAGACTTTGATGATTTGCGGTTTACATCCAGTGACGGCGTAACACCAATTGATTTCTGGATTGAAAAATACACATCAGGCGTTTCGGCTGATGTGTGGATCACCGTTGCTGACTTAGCTGCAAATGATACAGTCTCCACTCACATGTATTACGAAAATGTTTCAGCCAGTTCTGTCAGCTCAAGTGTAGATACGATGATAGCGGCTGATGATTTTGAGGATGGAGATATTGCTGAATATAGTGGCCAGACTAGTTTGTTCCAGGTAGACGCTGGTTCAGCCTTTGGTGGATCGTTTGGTCTGGAGTTAAATGCCGCCAATAAAGGCACCCGCCTCAATCCAGGTATTGCCCGCTTTGACCAAGCTGTTGCACAGGGACAAACGATTCGATTTATGCAGTACGTAGATACTGCAGCGGGATCGTCTGACGAGGTGTGTACACTCTTTGGGGTGCAGTCACCAGCGAGTGCAAATCACAACTACGGTGTCTGTCTTGAACAATTTGGTACGGACAGAATAACTCTTGCGAAGAATATTCTCAGTATAGATAATTTTGGCACCGTCACTCAGCTCGCTTCATCAACAGTTACATATACAACTGGGTGGTACGAGATTGAAGTCGACTGGCTTACCGATGACTCGATTGATGTACGTCTCTACAATCCGTCAGGAACGTTGGTAACTTCTGTGTCTGCGGTAGACACAGCGTACTCAAGTGGCGGCTATGGATTTACTTCCTGGGGTCAAAATGGCGATTGGGATAGTTATATAGCGCGGCCGTACTTAGCATCAAAACCAACGGTTTTCTTTGGAGTAGAGCAAGTTGATGGTGGGGCTACCTATGCAAGCATGCAAAATCAGGTAACGTCATCTTTCAACCTTGGTGACACCGCTCGACTCCGCGTAGCAGTTGAAAACACTGGACTAGATATCACGGCTCAAGAATTTACGCTTGAATATGCAGCAAAAGATGTAGCTCCAAGTTGCGCGGCTGTGTCTGGCGCTTCGTACGCTACGGTACCGCTCGCAGCGTCGTGTGGCGGCTCCGCTGTCTGTATGTCCACTTCTACTGTAGTGGCAAACGGTGCAGCTACTGGTGACTTGCTTGATGTTGACCGCAACACCTTCTCAGTCGGTGTGTTCGTAGAAGACCCGTCTAACACTACAAACCCAATAGATGTAGACCAAAACTTCTACACAGAGCTTGAATACGCCTTGGAAGTCACCAATAATGCCACTGACCAGAGCTATTGTTTCCGCGTAACTGATGCAGGTACGGCGTATGATTCGTATGCAAATATTCCAGAATTGAGTTTGAAATTTGATCCAGTTGTTGGTGCGATTTCTCTGAACCAGGGAGCAGACATCACGTTGGTGCCAGGGACCACAACTCCAGTGTACGCAACTGGTACTGTGACAGACTTCAATGGTGCGGCTGACTTGGTGTATGCGACGTCCACTATCTATCGCAGTGGAGTAGCCGGGGGAGCCGCTTGTACCCCAGACAATAATAATTGTTATGTCTCAAATACCGCATCTAGCTGTGAGTTTACTGCTTGCGCTGGAAATAGTTGTGAAGTGCAGTGTCGAGCAGACATTTTCTTCCACGCTGACCCGACTGACTTCGGTACCTTTGACGGACAAGAATGGCTTGCCTTTATCGAAGTAGAGGATGCAAGTGGTGGGTATGACTTCGCGTCTGCTATCGGAGTTGAAGTGTCGACCTTGCGAGCGATCGATGTGTCAGGAGCTATTGATTATGGAGTACTAGAAGTAAATGCTGACACTGGTTCATTCAACGCGTCTACATCAGTCTTGAACCTCGGTAATATTGAAGCCGACTTGGAGGTGACGGGTACCGATCTAACCGATGGTCTGAGTTCTGTGATTCCTGCAGATCAACAAAAATTTGCGACTTCCACCTTTACCTACAGTGGGTGTACTGGATGCGAGCTACTTTCTAGTTCAACTCCAGTACAAATCGATGTAGAGCTCAGTAAACCAGCTGTTGATACGCCACCGGTGAGTGACGATGTATATTGGGGTATTGCAGTACCGTTTGGAGTAAATAGTGTTGCTCACCAAGGAATCAACGTCTTTACTCCAGTAAGTCCGTAAGTGATGGTATGATTATGAAAATGAAACAGATCATTGCCTACGTGTGCTTAGTTACTCTACTCCTCAATCCGTTTATGGCTGGAGCTCAGTCGAACGACAAAGAAGCACCAGAAATTAATAATGTGCAAATTGACCAGGTCTCAGACTCAACCGTCACAGTGACTTGGGAGACAGACGAAGAGTCTGATTCGGCGATTAACTATGGATTGCAGCCAGACTATGGAATTGTCCGTATCCCGGTGGCAGAGCGAACCTCGCACTCTATTACCCTAGATAGGCTGGAGCCAGGAAGAGTGTATTACTTTCGCGTAGTGTCCGCAGACGATAATGGCAACCAGGGCATTTCTGCTGACTACCGAGTGCAGACATCTGGCACGCCTCAGACCGGTGAAGGGCAGTCGTCGGCCTCAGGTGAAGGAACACAATCTCAGGTCGGGGATGGTACTCAGCCAGATGAACAGTCGCAAATACTGACTGACACAATCGCAGATTCGACTGCTACCTTGCGAGTCATTGAATTAATCAATGAGATTACCGACCCACAAAGATTGCAGGAAATTGTCAACGAAACAGTCAAGGCAATCGAAGGAATCACCGAAGATTTGACCATTGTCGGTCCCCCGACTGTGATCCCGGAAACGACTACCGCAGTGGTGAGGTGGACGACCGATCGTCCGGCTTCTTCAGAAGTGCTATTCTCTCCCCGCAATAGTTTTGATGGTACAAACTACGCCTTTTCTCAGCAATCCACCACCGGCAACACTACAGAGCACGAGATTCAACTGATTGGACTTGATGCGTTCACTGAGTATAGCTTCCAAGTTGTGTCTACTGATGATGTTGGCATTACTGGTGAGAGTCGTAACTTCAACTTTCAGACCAAGGCAGTTGCACCAAATATTCGAAACCTTCGGGTAGTAAAAGTTGAAGAGAATGCTGCCACTCTGGCTTGGGATACCACTGTGCCAGCAAAAGCGTTGGTAGAGTATCAAGATCAAACCACCGGCGCCCAAAACTCTGTTGGTCGACCGACACTTGCCACCTCACACCAAATGCGACTGGCTGATCTGACGCTGGGTACTCGATATGTAGCGTTTGTGACAGCTGAAAACTCTGGTGGAGACCGAGTACGAAGTCAGCCGATTCAATTTATTACTGTCCGTGACATTGCGCCACCGATAATTACAAATGTAACCAATGAATCTACGCTCTTTCCAGGAGGTGAATCACGTATCCAGACCATTGTAGAGTGGGATACTGACGAACCGTCAAATTGTCTGATGACTTACCAAGAAGGTGTTGCTGGTGGTACTGAACCATTTACGATTGAGAAAGAAAATCCATCCTTTAATACTTCTCATGTCGAGGTAGTAGTAGATTTTGCCCCAGCTACGGTGTACCAATTCTACTTAAACTGTGTCGATGAAGCAGGGAACAGTATTCAGTCCGAAAACTTCGTATTGTTCACTCCAATCCAAGAAAAGAACATTATCGACCTGATTCTAGAAAACTTCGAGTCAACATTTGGTTGGGTACAAAACATCGCAGGGTAAAAAATGAACAAAGGCCCAACGGGCCTATTGTGACTTTTGTTCTGAATTGGCGGCTTTCACCACCAGGGCATTTCCGTATATATGGTCGAGCAAAGCTCTTTCTAAAAACTAGGTCAGCCCGCCGCCAATTCCTAGAACAAGCATGCAATCCATTTACCAAAGCCTATCTGGCACCGCCAATTCCTGGAACAACATGAAAAATATTCAAAAATTTATTGCAACAATCTTTGTGTTTGCTCTTTGGGCAATTTTGATTGCTGGTACGATCATTGTTCCAATAGTCTATGTCTTGGGACGCTGGGATTAGTGGGTCTGTAATTGATTTCCACACCCTGCAAACGTATTGAGTATATATAATGCCATAATAGCAATATGGCAAAACCACTCATTGTGTGTCGGGATCTTTCGATTATCTACAACCAAGGAAAAGCAAACGAATTTAAGGCTCTTGAAGGGGTGAGCACTGACATTTTTGAAGGCGAGTATATCATTTTGTTCGGTCCTTCCGGCTGTGGTAAGTCTACTTTGATGTATTCCATTCAAGGTTCACTTCCGCCAGGGGAAGGGACTTTGTTGGTAAAAGGGGACGACGTGTATTCATATCCTCCGGCAGAGCGTGTGTACTTTCAGAGATACGTAATGGGAATTATCTTCCAACAGTTTAACTTGATTCCGTCTTTGACAGTGCTCGACAACGTCGCTCTGCCAATGATTTTTTGTAACGCAGATAAGGCCACCAGAAATCGAAGGGCGCAGTCATTGCTGGATAGGTTTGGGGTAGGGCACGTGGCGCACAAGATCACCCCGATGCTCTCTGGAGGCCAACAACAGCGTGTCTCTGTAGCACGGTCGATGGTCAATGACCCAAAGATTCTCTTGGCCGACGAGCCAACTGGAAACCTCGACTCAGTGTCTACGCAGCAAGTGATGGACAAAATTGACGAGATTAATACCTTTGATAGACGGACTATTATTATGGTATCGCACAATGCGGCTCACCTGAGCTATGCGCACCGGGTGTATTACCTTAAAGATGGTCATGTGGTTCGTGAGGTGGTAAATCCGCAACGAAAACAGATAAAACCGGTGCGAGAAGGTGAGACTATTGTCACAGAGCTGGAACAGCTCGCTCGATTATATCCCTACGATACGGTAGAAACTTTGCGAGTAAAAAGTCTCGTAAATTACCTGACGCAAGACTATACCTTTGACCAGCTGGTGCGAATGGAGCACGCAATTGCACTGTTTATTCAAGGGAAAATTGATCGTGATGCGTTTGTAAAAAGTCTCGTAGCGCCATTTGAGCGTGGTGGGGTAGAGGTAGATGAAAAAGAAGCCCGCCGAATGGCTACTATAGCTGACCGAATGATGAATCGAGCAGATGATATTCGCCGGTATCGAAGTAAGAAAAATAACGATGGTGTATTTTTCTCGCAGCACAAATTGGCAGAGAGAATGAAAGAATTTTTGACTGGTGAATATAGAATAAAACTTTCAAAAGAGCAAGACAACAACATGACTGAACTTATTGCCGATCGGGTGACTGGAGTGATAGCAGAAGATGATCTGAATGAACGTCTCATGAAGGGTGTTCGTAGTGGTGGTCTCGGCCTGTCGGAAAAAGAGTCAGACGACATGACCCGTTACTTTGAAAAAGTGATAGCCCAGGGTATCGACGTAAGTTACAAATCATAGTATATGCGCGTACAAGACTTAGCTCAACTCTCAACTCGAATGTTCAAGACCAATCCCTTGCGTACCTGGTTGACTATTCTTGGTATGGGTGTAGGTACTGCTGCTGTGGTGGTGTTGGTGGGTCTGGGTTTTGGATTGCAGCAGATTATTCTTGAGCAGATTGTGTTTGGAGAGACCCTCCTTTCTTTAGGGGTGTCTTCCACTGGTGCTCAGGGCCTGCGTCTTACGCCCGAGACGGTAGCTGCGTTTGAGGCAAAAGAAGAAGTGGTGGATGCAGCTCCGCTGGCTCGGTTTCCTGCACTGGTAACCTATAAAGGGTTGACCGGAAACGTATTTGTGCAGGGTGTCGAACCGCCATACCTTCGGTATGCAGGTGTGACGGCCAGTGTTGGCGAAGTCTTCTTAGAGGAAGATGCTGAAAACACCGATTCCATCATGCTTTCTCCTGCAACACTGAAGTTGTTTGGTATTGCGGACGAAGACGTTGAGTCATTTATTGGTGAACGAGTGTCCTTTCGATTGCTTGTACCCGCAGAGGATGGTACTGACAATGTGGACGAGATTGTAATAGATAAAGAGTATATTGTGCGCGGTATTACCAAAGAGGAGGGGGTACTCAATGCACTGATGATGCTCCCAGAGCTGCGCAATTATGTGGGCATTGAACAGTACGAACGTATCCAAGTCCGAGTGGACACGAACGAAAATCTACCCATAATAGAAGAGCAGTTGATAGAAGAAGGGTATCGAGTGACTGCTCTGTCTAAAACTGTAGAACAAGCATCAAAGATTTTCCAGGGTGTGCAGGTCGTTTTGGCAACGTTTGGTGGCATTGCTCTCATCGTGTCAGCGATTGGAATGTTTAATACTATGACTGTGACGCTCCTTGAGCGAACCAAAGAGATCGGAATTATGCGCACGATTGGCGCTGCACCAAACGATGTAAAATACCTTTTCGTGTCGGAGTCTGTCATTGTAGGTTTCTTAGGCGGTGTGACTGGGATTTTGATGGGTGTTGTGTTCGGCATATCCATCAATGTATTTCTCAATATTCTCGCCAGTCAGTTTGGGGGACAGGCTGTTTCTTTATTCTCCTTCCCGCTTGATTTCCTGGCGTTTATCGCACTTTTCTCAGCCGGAGTCGGATATTTGACTGGTATCTTCCCAGCCCGACGCGCTTCAACCCTCAATCCACTAGATGCGATTCGGTACGAGTAATCCAAGTGAGTGGGGGTGTGTACAGTCTGTGTATAACTGCCAGCGGTAAATTTAGAGAACAGTTACAATTAGACAAAGTTAGTTAGTTATTTATTTATATTTATTATGTCGTACAACAATGAAGAGTTTCCGCAATACGTAAAGACAGCGGGTAAAATCACAGTCCTAACCGCGTTGGTTGGTCTGTTTGTGTTCATGGTGGCTTTCGTCTTTGATGTCGGTCAGCAAGAGCTGAGTAAGGTGTCTGCTCAAACAACCACTGCACCCACCAGATTGACTGTACTGAACACCCCGCCGTCTTTTACTATTAATGCCTACGAAGTTACAGAATCTTCTACCTCTTCTCCAACTAACTCTGGCAACAATATCGTGTGGACTGCACAAGCCAACGACAGTAACGGTGCACCATACTTCTTGCTCCTGTGCGACTCTAACGCTACTCCAACTCCAAACGCTGCCACTCCTGGCAACCTCGGTACCGCGCCACCTGACTGTGACGCAGGAGCAACTCAATGGGGGGTTTCTATCGGCGTTCCAAGTGATTCATTTGCTACCGTCACCCGAGCTACTACCGAGTCAGCTCCGTTTGCAGAATCAAACGACTGGTATGCCTGGGTGTGTGATGACGACCCAGACAATCCAAGATGTAACGCGACTCCAGTCCAAGGACTGTCCGCAACTAACTCTTCTCCATTCAACGTGAATAAGCGACCAGTTTTCTCTGCCTTTGCAAACAATGGACCAATTGACCCAGGTGCAGTACTGACCTTTTCTTCAACCTCATCTGATCCTGACTCAGTAGTAGACAACGATACAATTCGACTCATCGTCTGTTCAACCAACTCCACTTTCGACTCAGTCACAGATACTTGTTCTGACGAAATCGCATCGACTACGTCAACCACAGTAGAAGACGATGCCTCGGCTGACTATACTGTTGCCAGTATAATTCAAGACGATACATATACAGCGTTCGGATATTTGGTCGATGTGCATGGTCACGAAGCGACGGCCAATCCAATTCAAGCAAACTTTGATGTAAATAACGTTGCTCCAGTTGTGTCGGGTGGTGACATATCATTGAACGGCGGTCTAGACATGAGTCTTAGTCCTGGAGCAGAGACTAGCGGGTTTACACTAGACTTTACTGTCCGAGACGCGAACAGTTGTGAGGTCGCAGGAGGTGGAGATGAGATTACAGCTTACAATGTAGCAATCTTCCGTTCTGGGGTGGGGACATCTACTTGTGACGCAACTGCAGTCGGGTACGATCCCAACAACTGTTATCCAAGTGGCGTAGCAACCTCAACCTGGAACTTATCTTGCACCCAAACAAACGCTTGTGCTGGTGCGTCACAAGACGATGTAGATTATTCTTGTACTTTCCCATTATGGTTTGTAGCAGATCCTACAGATTCAGGACCCAACACTCCTGCTGCTCTCATTGCTCAAAACTGGACAGCTGCAGTAGCTGGGGTAGACGACGATTTTGCCACCGGGACACTTGCAACCACTTCTTCTCCAGTTGAAGTAATTAGCTTGAGTGCACTTACTATGCTCTCCAATGACATTGCATACGGAGGAATTGAGCCGGGTGATGACAGTGGCAGCCTAAATGCAACGTCAACCCTAGAAAATATCGGTAACACCGGCCTTGACCAAGAAGCTCGTGGAGAATCAATGTGCGGTACGTTTAGCGCGACAACGACATGTCCTGTGTCTGCAACGTCTACTATCCCGGCAGACCAGCAAAAGTTTGCATCTTCGTCACTTACGTACTCTAGCCCTTCTGCAATTGTGATGGATGATACGCTTGATCAAGAGGTAGAGCTTGATGTCCTGAAGACAACTTCAACTTCAACTCCAGAACAAGGAACAACGTATTGGGGTATTGCGGTACCAGGTTCAATTGAATTGGCAGGAATCTACACCGGTCTCAACACCTTTACCGCCCGAACAGCAGAACCAGGAGATTGGGAATAGTCTACTTCAATCACAACCCAAGAGTTAAAGCAACCACCACTGTTATCCAACAGTGGTGGTTGCTTTTTGTCCGTTTTTTTTCGATAATATCAAGTACTGTGTTGCGATTCTTTCCTCAGAATTTTTTTCTTTTAATGTTAGTGCTTCCAGTGCTGTTTTTTGGCACTGGCATCACAGAAGTTTTTGCTGGTTTTGGTATTACTCCTCCTTACGTGAGTAATACCAGTCTTACTCGTAACTCTACATACGAACAGCAGATATTGTTGGTCCGAAGCGATGCAGTGACCGACCAGAGAGCGGAAATCACTATTGATGCACCCGAGATCCAGGACTGGATTGAAATCGTCGAGGGAGACGAAATTAAGCTTCCTAGAGGGGTGCAGAAGGTTCCCATGACAGTCCGAATCATGGTCCCCTCAGATGCTGAGTTTAAAGATTATGGTGGTGCAATCAGAATTAGAACACTCCCTGATGGTGAAGAGGTGACTCAGGGCGCGGTCAGTATTTCACTTGGTGCACTGGTCGATATTGATTTGTCTGTTATAGATAGAGTGATTAAAGATTTTCGAGTGCGGAAGATTTCAGCTCCAGACTTGAACGAAGGTTCTAAGATTGGTTGGTTATATTTCCCGGGTAAAATCCGCTTCGATGTATTGCTTGAGAACACTGGAAACGTAGACGTCGCTCCTTCAAGTGTTGAATTTAGAATTTATGACCGAGCTGGCAAAGTTTTGCTTGAAGAAACCAAAAGTAAAGGGAGTATCGATACCGTTCCTCCCTATGGTACAGAAACCATCACAGCTGAGATTCCGACTCGTCTCGAGGCTGGAAGTTATATCGCTCGCTATACCGTCTACAACGGTGACGAAATAAAACAAGAAGGTGATTTAAGTCTCAATATCTTACCATCAGGCACACTGCAGCTGGCGGGATTTGGGTTTAGTGGTCTTTCTGTGCCGCACAAGATTTCAATCTTACTACCTGTCTTTGCAGTTATGATTGCAGGAATCTACATCTGGCATGCTCGTCGTAAACGCAGTAGTCGCACCAAGTAGCTATGAGAGTATGGTTACTGATTAGCGGTTTGCTCTTGTACATAGCAATGCCCGCACTTTCTCATGCACAGAATCTCACTGCTTCAACTACACTCACGTTGAGTATATGTGGGAACGAAATAGTTGATGTGGGAGAGAGTTGTGATGTGCTCGGTGAAACAGGAGTGTATAGTCAAACTATTGCTGGCAGACAATGTACTCCACAGTGTCAGTTTGGTCCGTATTGCGGTGATGGAATTTTACAGACTGCATTTGATGAAGAGTGTGATGATGGGAACAACGATGATGGTGATTTTTGTTCCGCATCATGCAAGATTGAGCCGGCTGGTTCTGGTGGTGGTGGTTCGTCTGGTGGAAATAGTGGTGGAGGAAGTAGAGACTTGGGCGATACTTTGATTAGTGTTGTGGGTCAAGCGTATCCATCTCAAACAATCAATTTCTTACTTGATACTGAGTCAGTAGGGAGTGTACGCTCAGACAGTAGTGGGGATTTTGAATTTTCTACCGAAGCCTCTCCGGGAACTGCAACATTTGGCATCTGGGCGAATGATAGTCAAGGTAACCGGTCGATTACCCTAAATAATACCTTTGACGTAACTCAGGGAGCGATTACAAATGTAAACGGCATTATCCTCCCGCCAACCATCCAGATAGCCAATCAAAACATTGACCCGGGAGCACAAATTACATTGTCTGGACAGTCAGTTCCAAACAGTACCGTCGAAGTTGTATTTGATGATGAGGCTATCGTTGAGTCGGTTACAGCAGCAGCGGACGGTGACTGGTCGCTCAATTTTTCAACCGACCGGCTTTCCATAGCAGAGCACTTGGTCCGTGCTCGGACCATTACTGGCAGTCCGCCGCTGACTACAGAGAGTAGTTTTAGCGCTTCCCTGCAGCTGTTTATTGGTGTGGATGGTCAGGCCACCACCCCGTCTGACCTGAACCGAGATGGCTCGGTCAATCTGATCGACTTTTCGATCTTGATTTTTTGGTGGCAAACCAGCGGTGGTGACTCAGACCCTCCAGCTGATATTAATGGAAATGGCAGTGTGAGTCTTGAAGATTTTTCGATACTGCTCTTTAATTGGACGGGCTAAGAAGACTAATTTTGGTGAACGTTGGAGTGCCTGTTCTAGGAATTTGCCCTAGGTCAGGGGCAAATTCAGGCGCTCTGCGTACAGAAAATATCTCGCTGCGCTCTGTATTTTCTTTAACGAAATCTATTCAAGAGTTATTTTTCTATTCAAGAGTTACTTGGGTGAATAAAGTGCGTGCCTGTTCTAGGAATTTGCCCTAGGTCAGGGGCAAATTCAGAACTAAATTCAAAATACGCCTGTTGGGCGTTTTTTCATTTAATTTTTCGGTGTATAAGTGTCGGTTGGGTTTTGGTGTCGTTGTACAATAGAGAAGTACACAAGGGGAGGTAATCAATTAGTATTACTGCATGCATTTTGTGTGGACACTTCAGCCGAGTGTTACCCTTGCTGTATATTTACGTTTCATCTTTGTGTAGCGGAGTGGAGACCACTACACAGTGCAAGCTTTGCTTGTATATGTATTCACACCACGGATACATAATTCGTAAATCTAATACAACGTAGAGTACTATGATTAGAGCGTCAAACACGTTCTCAGTACTCCAAGCTACAGCAGCGATTGTCGCCTTTGCCATCATTCTTTGGTCGCTAGGTGTACCATCACTCCGCTTTGCGGAAGCTGCTAATGTCACCACTTTTAGTGACACACTATCGGACTCTGCTCCAAGTGCTGTTTCTAACCACACAATTGAATTTGTGACCCCTACTGGACTCGTGGGAGGAGAACTTATCTCAATCACGTTTCCTGCAGGATTTACTGGAATCGCTGGTCTAGACTTCAATGATCTTGACCTGTCGGTAAATGGTTCTGATGAAGATCTGGCGGCCGCAGCAGCTACGACCGATTGGGGCGTAAATGCTTCAGGCCAAATCATCGATATTGAAAGTGGAACCGACACTATTGGTGCCGGAGCCACTGTTACCATCGAGATTGGTACCAATGCTACGAACGGCGCAACTGGGGATACCCAGATCACGAACCCAGCAACATCTACTTCGTATGAAATTGAAGTTGATGTTGCAGGAAATGATACTGGTAGTACTCGTGTCGCTATCGTAGACACTGTAACTGTTTCAGCATCTGTTGACACACTCTTCACGTTCGAAGTGACTGGTGTTACATCCGGAACGCTTGTAAACACAGCAGATTCTACCGGTGGAGATACCACAGCGACAGAGATTCCTTTTGGGGAGCTGTTAGCTGATACAGCCAGCACTGCTGCACAAAATCTTGAAGTGAGCACCAACGCCGCAAATGGTTTTGTAGTAACAGTACAAACTGACCAGCAATTAAGCTCAGCCAATGGTGCAGATATCGATGGTTTCAGAAATGGAAACTACGATGCAACACCGGTTGCCTGGGAATCGCCTGGAGTAACACCTGGAAATGAGAATGAGTATGGTCACTGGGGAATTTCCTCATCCGACACTACTCTGACAGCAGGTCTATCAGACTTGTATTCAGGAGGAGATAGCTTTGTATCTGCCTCAACTACACCGGTGGAAGTGTTTCGACACGACGGTTCATCAGATGGATCGGTAGCTGGTGAAGGTACAGCACAGGTTATTTACAAGGTAGAAATATCTGCCCTGCAAGAAGCAGCCAACGACTATACAGCTACATTGACATATGTAGCAACCCCAGTATTCTAGCCGGATACTGACTCTAAGCTTGGAGTTAAACGGCAAAAAACCCTATCTCCCACCACGAGACGGGTTTTTTGTTGCATGAGTAAAGGCCCGAAGGGCCTATTACGAATGTACATCAGAATTTGTTGCTAGAAAATACAGAGCAAAGCGACAATATTTTCTGTACACAGAGTGCTTGCCTTAGACAAATTCTGAGTGCATGATTTACGCACCCGCCGCCGATTCGGATTACGGAATTTTGCACAATCATCTTGAAATACTATGCATATATGCTTTTATCACCTAGCTACTTTGAAACGCTAATTGATTGTGTGTACAGACACACTTACACAACCAAACGCTTGATATACTAATCATATGAAATGGGTTCGCTTTCTGGTGTTTTTAATACTGTTTTTGATAACAATACCTTCAGCTGCATCTGCAGCATCTTTATATATCGATCCAGCGGTCAGCGAGCTGTTGCGTGGTGAATCTATTACTATGGCAGTTCGTCTGGATACTGATGAGGCGGCTGGTGAGTGTATCAATGCGGTTGACGCCGTGATTTCCTATCCAGACAATATTGAGCCTGTCGATGTCTCTATTGGCTCATCCATTTTCTCAATGTGGGTTGAGCGTCCCACCATCAACAAAGCGGATCGAACGATCACGTTCGCAGGGGGGATACCAAATGGATATTGCGGACGCGTGGCCGGAGACCCGAGACTGACCAATGTACTGACCGAAGTAATATTTCGTTCTCCAGGTTTTGTAGTCGGAAAGTCTCAGACTGACTCAAATGTGGCAGAGATAACTTTTTCATCTGAATCAACTGCATATTTAAATGATGGTCGGGGCACAAAAGCAGATTTGAATACGTACGGTGCGAGAATCACCCTCAACTCAGCTGGCGGTTCTGGGGTAAATAATCAGTGGCGTGATAAGGTGAACAATGACAATATTCCTCCAGAAGAGTTTAGTATTTTTCTTGAGCAAAGAGATATTTCTAATGATTACTATGTAGTTTTTAATACGACCGACAAACAAACTGGGATTGCTTCGTATCAGATTATGGAAGAGCCGCTCACCCAGTTTGGTTCATTCCAGTGGGGTAGAGCAGATGCTCCATGGGAAGACGTACAAAGTCCCTACACGCTGCAAGATCAAAGCCTAAACAGCATCATCCGTGTCCGCGCAATTGACAAGGCTGGGAACGAATATATCGCAAACCTTATTCCTGATGAATCTCTTAGAACGTTCTCAGGTGAAAGACTGCTCACTTATGTGTTAGTGGCGTTTGGTGCTGTGCTGGTAATTATAGTCACGGTTGTAGTGTTCTCAATAATAAGACGAAGAAAAAAATACCGTCTCATCGGAGCCCGGTTGGACGACGATGCTCACGATGATGAATTCGACCAAGACCAGGTTAGTCAAAAATAATATGTATACTTCGTTCCTTCAAAACAAAATC
>Ga0307942_1001050_pt1 | contig 21332 bp, 24 predicted proteins | sample OrgLakmetagen175_FD_201846 | JGI IMG/M metagenome (GOLD analysis project Ga0307942, IMG submission 201846) | Saline water microbial communities from Organic Lake, Antarctica - #175 | ecosystem: Environmental > Aquatic > Non-marine Saline and Alkaline > Saline | place: Antarctica: Organic Lake... | reverse complement strand
TCTTGAATTAATTCATGTAAAATGTGTTTCCTCGTACCCTTCCAGTGTTTGCAGGGATTTGGGGTGGGGTGGTGATCGATTTTTTTTTGTAGAATATTGATACCTATTTAATTTTAGAAGGGGCGCGGCGAATACATGTGGGCCCCAGGGGGCCTGCCAGTTTCCTGGTCCTGTGACCTGTGACTGATTTGGTCTCTCAAAAGCTAAACTCGAATTACCCTTTGATCATTATTTCTTATTTCTTATACCTTGGCTCACTGACTGTACATAAACATTTGATCATTATTTGGCTCACTGACTGTTCATACACACATTACTTGGCTCACTTACTGTACATAAACATTTATTCCTGACTTGGCTCACTGGCTGTACATATACACATTACTTGGCTCACTGACTGTACATAAACATTTGATCATTATTTGGCTCACTGACTGTACATATAAACATTACTTGGCTCACTGGCTGTACATAAACATTTGATCATTATTTCTTATACCTTGGCTCACTGACTGTACATAAACATTTCCTGATACTAAGGGCTGTGTTTAAAAGCAATTCGTTTTTGCAAAAGCATACTCATCAGCCATCCACACATCCACTCATGAGTGCACGCTGCCTAGCATGATCAGTGTCGCCAGCCTTCAATTCTTGCTGACCCTTTCCGCCAGATTTTGATCTCTGAGCCTTTCCCTTGGTCTTCAATATGAGAGGAAGAGGACCCGTATTGGGTGTCTGGGATGTTCTCCATTGACATTGACATTGAGAACCTAGCTAAACAAAATGAGTTGAGCCGTATAACATCTAAAAAACACTTACCCCGGGCATATTATATTCTTCCTCCCTCCAGGCTGTCTATCAACATTGGCGTGCAGGTCTAAATAGCGAACTGGGCATCAAAACTGCCAAATTTGTACATGTCAGTTCACTGACACAAAGGGTGCCTTTGTAAGCAGTTCATAGCATAGGCACAACTCATCAGAGACACAGAGTGCTTCCTTTGTAAGCAGTTCATAGCATAGGCACAACTCATCAGAGACATAAAGCGCTTCCTTTGTAAGTAGTTCATAGCATAGACACCACTCATCAGAGCATCTAGCAATGTGCATTTCAGCATTGCTGCCTGATTGGGTGTATTTATTAAAAGTTTTAACAAAGAATGTCTGCAGCGTCTGTTTTGCTTCACATTCCATCAATTGTGTCTGTACTAATTACTTGGTATGCCCTGATCCCTGATGCAAGCAAGCCTTCAGTTTTTACGCTGCCTTGCTTGCATGACTTACCAATAAGTTTTACCAGTACGTATCTTCATGTCTACTTGCTGCCACGCCTTTCTGACAGCATAGCTTAAATGTAGGAAGGAGCAGCAGCAGCATGGCGCCCAAATTTATGAGGATTTCTGCTGAATTGCTACCTTGCACGGCTTACAAGCACTATGAATCCTCCTGAAGCAGCAGACAAGCATCTCTGCAGTTTTCCAGCAACAGCAAGCAGTTGCATTTTCTGCATCTGATTTCTTGCCAGTGCATGTCTGCCTTTTTCAATAGCGATGGAGTGCTGTTCATGCCCGTGCATGCTGGAAGCAGCAGCAGCACAGCATGCATGTGTATGCTGTCTAGCTGTCCTTGTCTGAGCAATCTCCACTGCAGAGAGCGACCAGTATGCATGCATACTAGATTAAATGTAACAGACTCGACGGAGTAGCATGAGCAAACATGACACGATTGTCTACGTAATTCTTACCTTAATCTGTGCGAAGATGACGCAGGAAGAGACCTTCAAAAACCTCTGGCAGTTGACAGTTATCTCCTGCTTGTCATCAAATTCCTTTAGAAACTTAGGTACACATGTTAAGCCATTGCAAATGATATAGATGGGAGGCGCTGTCTTGCTTCCTACCTCAGTTGTAGCCAGTCATTTATTTGTGCTTTATTTGTTTGGAAGTATGGCAATGCCTGTTGAAGTTTGAAATCATACGAGCAATTCACAATGTTTGATACCCTAGTCAGATATCCATCTGTTTAACTTCAATTGGACCTGAGGCAGTTTGTAGTGTTTATTGCCCTGATCTGGTTAACTTCAACTAAACCTGAGGTCAGTCACCTACCTGTAAGTCACAAATAGACTGGAGTACCAGGCTCAAACAAGTAAAAGTACCAGGAACAGAAATTGCAGAAATAAGCTAAGGGTCCTGGCCATTGTCAGCCTTAATATAGATTACTCAGCCAGCCCTACAGCACTAAACCTGCCATGATGCTCCACCAAAACAGTCACCCAATGCAAGCCTACGGAAAAGTTATCCTTGTAATTGAGATAGAGACCTCAGCAAATACCGCTCCCACTGTTCCTGCCTAAGTCGAAGGGAAAAAACAAACCCGGCTAAGCTGAAGAGCGACCTCCTCTCGAAAGACCAAGAGCAGGCACGCGCACCTCACTTGCCTTGCAACTTCCTCTCCAGCTAAGACTCAGTTGGGCACTCCTCTCTGCAAGCACCTCTAATGCACCCCAAACACGCCCCGCGCTCCAGAGCCAGCTCGCGATGAGCCGCTGCCTAACCCATGCCCCTCCACTGCTGTCCCGCAGCCCCCTCCCCCAAACCCCCCTCCCCCCTTACTGCTGCGACTGAAAAATGCTGTCACAGCCATGCGCCCCAGGGTGGATCACACTACGGTGCATACTCACATGTGTCCAGAGATTACTCACTCTCTTGTTGCTGATGCGAATTAAAAAAGGGTTAAACTGTAACTGTTCTTGGCTCATTGACAGTTATCAAGTTCTGTGTAACATCTCATTCTGGCATGCTATCATCTCATGAGCTTTACGCGGATAGGAAAACACTACGCAGGCAATGCAAAATTCACTCCCACATTAATCAAGGAAAAGGAGCCACTTTGGTACCGGGTGTCGTAAAACTCCTCACCAAAAGAAGAAGAAAATGATCAACGGGGATCAGGAGGGTTGCAGGCTTGACCTGAAACCGTCTCCTGACGAGAGTCGATAAAAGTGCTGGAAACGTGGGTACCTAAGAAGAGAATAGTGGTGCAGATGTAATTTGCTTTATAACAATTCAGTCAGAGCCTTGGTATAGGTAGATGATCCCAGAAAGTATGGAATTATAAACATTTTGCAGCAGAGAGAATTGCCACTGGAATGATCACCCTTTCACTGAAAAATCAGTTTATATAAATTTAATACCCATAGGCTGTTTAGGAGGAAGGTGTTCAGGGACAGCAAATGAACGCTCCGTGTACCACTGAGAGAGCTCTCATACTGCATCCAAGAGGACTTGACAACATTTCGTCATCGGTGCACTTTTCCTCCTGTACACGACTAAGCTGGACCTCACTTTCGGTGGTGGTACACACTACCCGGGTGCTTACACAAGAACGTGAGATGTTAATTGGCTTTTTCATCCTGATTGCTGTGCGTGATTCATCATGGCACTCTGCACAGGCTAACCTTTGCACGCTTTCATTTACAGGTTTCTTTGCCCCTGCTTCGTGCGTTCCTCAATAGGTCCTCGAAAAGTGTTATACACGAATAAATTGTTTTATTAAATTAATCTGGCCTAATCGAGGTCACGTTTTTCTAGCAGGTCTTTATTCTGGCGCACATGCTTCTGTCATTTCAATTTTCAAGGCAGCATTATTGTGTCCACAAAAGGCAGCATTAATGTGTCCACAAAAAACATTGAAAGCTGCATCAATTTGTGTGCCATTGTGTAAAGCTATTGTCAATTAAAATGGGATCAGCGCCATCGAAATCGTCTCACTCCAAACAGGACTTGAAGAACGCGCTAGAGAGGGTGAGTGGCACAAGGAATTCTGGACGTGCCTTGTCCTCTTCACAATTCACCCATATTGCTGGCGACGTGACGCAGGTTTCGTCTAAAACTCCGCGTCTTTCCGCGTCTTCCGTGCCCGCGGCCGGGAACGGGCCTAATTCTGAGCCTGTGTTAGCTGCTTTCTCGGACAGCGTGGTTCCCTTGGGCCACACAGCGTACGTAAATGAGAACTACCGTGGTGCCCCAATGCCTGAGGATGAAGTAGAGAGGCAGAGGACACTGGCTTCCCTGAAAGTGCTGGTAAGGCCCAGTATATACACCTCAGATCCTGTCTGTTAACCAGCACACACGCACACGCACACACACACACACTCTCTCTTCTACAAAAATCACACACAGGACACCGCACCTGAGGAGCGCTTTGACGACCTGACACGGTTAGCATGTATGATCTTCAAGGTGCGAAAACACGTGCGCGCGCACATACACAAGCGCAAACGCACAACACACACACACACACACACACACACACAAACGCACGCACGTACACACATACACACGCACGCGTGCAAAAACTTACACACGCATGCTCAATTGCACACCCCCATTCACACTCATGCACACACTCATACACATACACGCACGCAGGCAGGCACAAACTCACGCACGCACGTTCAATTGCACACCCCAATTCACACTCATGCACACACTCATACACATACATGCACGCAGGCAGGCACAAACTCATGCACGCACGCTCAATTACACACCCCAATTCACACTCATGCACACACACGCATACTTGCATGACAATTACATGCAGACAAACATGCGTGCGCGCACACACATACACACAAATACATTTGGACGCATACATGCACATACACACATACATAGGGCTGGCCAGAACCATACATATACGGTGTATATACAGAATTTCTGGCAGGCAAATCACCAAATATACGGTCATATACAGTGTATATATACGGTTCTGGCCAACCCTACACGTACACACAAGCACGCACACTGATGCATGCATGCATACACACGCACACCCCCACTCACACGCATTCACACGTGTTGTGTACGTACACAGGTACCCATAGCACTAGTCAGCTTGGTGGATAAGGACCGCCAATTCTTCAAGTCTCACCAGGTGGGCCTTGCACTGTCAGTACGCTTTTTGAATCCCCTACCCAACTTCAAGAAAAGACAGCCTCTCTTCTTGTGCTACGCCTCTCTCACATCAACATGTGCACGCTCACAGGGAGTTCCTGGGAACTTCACGGACAGGAAGTCGTCGTTCTGTGCCTGGTGAGTGGCCTCGCGAGCTTTTTTAAAGCTCTTAATTTTTATCCTGGACGATTGGCGTGAGGTCAGCAGACAGCACCAGGCTGTTCAAGCCTCCCTGAGTCTGTACGCAGGCTAGTCAAGCTTCCCTTAGTCTGTGTGCAGACATCTTTTCCAAATTCAGCACTTGGATGGTGCGCGCTGATCAAATGTCAAGAGAGTGTGCCATGTGCTCAGGGTATACCAGAAGCATTACTTATACGGTGTATATATGGTAATTTTGGCAGAGGAAATGCCTGGTATAGGGGGGGAAAAAGCTTATTTACTGCTGAGTGTGTGCTTGTTACCTGCTGGTATTTCAACCGTGCAGGACCCGCTTCCCACAGCACCCAGAGGATCTGGCAGTGAAGAATGGCGCATCTTGTTCCACACACAACTTTTTTGGTCACACACCGACCACGTTTGCTCTCTCACACACGTGCACATCTCAACCGCGCAGGACCCTCCTCCCGCAACACCCAGAAGTGCTGGTGGTGGAAAACACGCTTGTGGACGCCCGCTTCAAAGACAACGCCCTCGTGGCAGGTCCTCCCCATATCCGCTTCTACGCAGGCTGCCCCCTAATTGCCAGCAACAAAGCGCGCCTGGGATCACTGTGAGTGTGACGTGATGACGCAGCTGGCGCTTGTGTTTGTGGGTGTGGGTGTGTGGTTGTTTGGGTCGGTGCGGGTGTGGTCGTGTGGGGGTGGGTATGGGTAGGTGTGTGGGGGCGGGGGTATGGGTATGGGTATGGGTGGGTGTGGGTGTGTGGACGCACGTGTGTGTGTGTGTGTGTGTGTGTGTAGGAGTGTGGATGTGTGTGTGAGTGAAGGGCTCTCAAAGTCGGTGTGAGTGTGACTTGATTGATGTGCGTGCATGTTGGGGAAAGTGTATCTCAAATGCAACCGCTTGAGATTGATTGTCACTTTCGCGTCCATGCTTGCAAAGTATACCTCTAGGGTTGGCCAGAACCGTATATATACACCGTATATGACCGTATATTTGGTGATTCCCCTGCCAAATATGTCATATGTACACCGTACATATATGGTTCTGGCCAGCCCTATGTATCTCACGTGGGTATTTCCGCCCACGTCCTCATGCTAGGTGCCCCCTGATTGCTGGCAACAAACTGCTGCCTGAGCTCACAGCAAATGTAAATATGTCAACAAACTGCTGCCTGAGCTCACAGCAAATGTAAATATGTCAACAAACAGCAGATATCAGCAAGTGTAGATATGTCAGCAAATGTAAATATGTCAACATACTTACAAAGTGCACGTTACCCACAAAGCAGGCTCCGGCTCGTTGCAAGAACGTGTGTGTGTGTGCACGTATGTAAAACGATCAGCACGTTATGTTAATTGTTTTTTTTTGGTGGTTAGCAAGTATGGGCAGGCCTGTGACAAATTTCTTGTGAAACTGGCTTCCACTCACACACACACACACATACACACGAATGTTTGAGCACATGCAGATGTACTATATACAAGGAGCAGCACACACACACATACACACATGGACTCACACACACGGATGTTTGAGCATGCGCAGATGCAATATCGACAAGGAGCATCGCACACACACGTACACTCACACACACACGAATGTTTGAGCTTGCGCAGATGCATAATTGATAAGGAGCAGCGCGCACACACCAGGGAACTTCAGCCCGTGCGGGCGCCGCACTTATTAAGCAAAATTTAATATGTTGGTTCCGGGCTTCCCGGAGAAATGTCAGTGGTCGGAGACCCTTGGCTCCGGGACGCCCGTAATAAAATATATATTACATTCCGGGCTGCCCGGAGAAAATTCGATGATGCTGTAGAGGAGGCCCGGGCAGGAAGAGAAAAGGGGGGGAGGAACAGGAAGGAGGAACCCCCTCTGGAAGTGTTCCTCTGGGTTGCTCTGCTCGGGGTGCTTGCTAAAGTGATGATGAGAGGGAGGCCAATCTCCCTCAAGAGCATGCAGCAGCAGCAAGAGTTGCAGCATGCCAGCATGCCACCTGCAGCAGCAGCAGCATGCCAGCATGCAACCTGCAGCAGCAACAGCAGCAGCAGAAGCAGCACAGGGAGCAGTTTCATGTTGCTCAGGAGCACTTGTGCGTGTGGTGGGTGTATGCGTGCATACGTTGTGTGCATGCGCATGCTGCGTGTATATGTAAATGCGTGTGTGAGTGGATGCGCGTGCATCCATGTGTTTGCTTACAATACAATAGCATGGATGTGCAAGTTCAAATCCTGTGTGCATGTATGTATGCACAACGCATATGCGTATGGCGTGTGCCCGTGCGTGCATGCGCTGTGCATGCTCACAAAAACGCAATTGTGAATGTCAAATTGTTAACTGCCTGTACATGTGTGTGTGCATATACGTATGTGCGTGCGTATGCGTGTGTGCTTGTATGTGCATGCGTGTATGTGCATGCATCGTGCGCGTGCTCACAGAAAGAAGATTGATGTACACATTCAAGTGCCTGTGTGTGCATGTGCGTGTGCACGTCGGCGCGTGCGTGTCTTTGCTGTGCATGTACGCACGTGCATGCGTGTGCATGCGCAATGTAAGGTCTAGATGCCGTTGCTTTGGACGTATAAGCTGTCCACAGCCTGGGCTGCTTCAGCCGCACATTTTGTGAGGTAATGTGCGGCGCAGCCGCACATTTCTTCACTTTTTAGAAAACCAGCTGAGGGCGACCCGCACAAAAGAAAATTTTATCTGAGGGCGAACCGAAGGTTTTTCAAACCCCCTGAAGTTCCCTGGCACACACACGCATACACACACGGATATTTGAGCACATGCGGATCGACAAAGAGCAGCGCACACACACACACGCATATACGCACACACATACACGTATACACTCACACACACGGATGTTTGAGCATGCCCAGATGCATTATCGACAAGGAGCAGCGCACACACATACATGCATTGACTCACACGCATACACACTCACACACACAGATGTTTGAGCATGCGCAGATGCATTATCGACAAGAAGCAGCGCACTCACACATACACTCACACACACATACACTCACACACACGCATACACTCACACACACGAATGTTTGAGCATGCGCAGATGCATTATCGACAAGGAGCAGCGCACTTTCACGGCGGAGAACTGCCAAATGTTGTCCAACCTGGCAGAGATGGTGAGCGAATGCGGATATCCTCATGGGATGATGTGCAAATCTCAACCTGTAGACGGTTTTCCTGACTTTGGTATTTGCAGCGGAAGTAAGCTACCGTGATGTAATTAGATGCATTTAAATGCACGCCATCCAACATATGTCAGGCATCTTTCTTTATTCTTGGCATGATGTCCGAGGCGGTTTTCTCGACAACGTCACACACACACAGACACACACACACACAAACACACACACGCACACGCACACGCACATACATTGCTACAGGTTGTGCGTGAGTTAGAGAAGGAGGTGCTCCTGGAGCAGCAGAGGCAACAAAGCGAGCTCCTGTCAGCAGAAAACACGCAGCTGCTACGAGCAATTGATGCGTTCAGGTAATTGGCCATGTGTATCAATTCATTGCTTGTATGTGATTATCATATTGTGTGCGGGTGGGTGTGAGTGATCTTAAACAGCTGCTACGAGCAATCGATGCGTTTAGGTACTTGGCCATGTGTATCAATTCATTGCTTGTATGTAATAATCATATTGTGTGCGGATGTGAGTGATCCCAAACAGCTGCTGCAAGCGGTGCACACGTTCAGGTAATAGGTGGACTGTATTAAATCGCTGCTTGTATGTGAGGTACGTGTGTATGTAGTTCTGCTCAGCTGCTGTCAGCTAGCTTACAGTTGCGTTTTAGTCAGACCTTGCACCTCTTTACGTGTGTGCAAGTTAAAGATAACACTCGGCTGCAGGCTAGCGACGTAACCCATCAGCTAAACTTGCGTTTGCGCCCTTTTTTATTCAGCAAATTATAATACGCACGCAGCCACTGCTTGCACCCTTTCTCAGCAAAGTATAACGCCCACACAGCCACTGCGAGCTGTCAAGACATGTAGCCTAACCATGCGTCAGGCCTCGTTTGCTTTTACGGGTATTTGTGTTTACGTACGGTTTTGTTGTTTTGCGTTTATGTGTGTGTGTGCATGCTTATGTGGCTGGGCTTAGTCATGGAAGGAAGGGGTCCACTGGGAACTAGGGTAAAAGAAATCTATCAGACGGCCTTTATATAATGCTTAGCATTGCAAGCTTAGCACTACAAAGGCTACAAGTGCAGCAAAGGTTAAGGCCTTCTGTGTATGTATGTGTGTGGCTGGGCTTGGTCGCGGAGGCTAAGGCGAAGGTTAAGTAAAAGGGTAAGAAGAGGAGGCTAAGGCTTTTTGAATGTGTGGTTGGACTTGGTCACGGAGGTTAAGGCTACGCCAGGTTAAAGAGCAAGAAGAGGCTACGGCTTTTGTGTGTGCGGCTGGGCTTGGTCATTGAAGCTAAGGCTTAGGCTAGGTAATAGGGTAAGAAGAGGCTACGGCTGTAGTGTGTGCTTCTGGGCTTGGTCATTGAAGCTAAGGCTTAGGCTAGGTAATAGGCTAAGAAGAGGCTACAGCTTAAGTGTGTGCGGCTGGGCTTGGTCATTGAAGCTAAGGCTTAGGCTATAGGTAATAGGGTCAAGCTACGGCTAAAGAATTGGCTAAGGCTAAGGCTAAGGTTTTGTAAAAGGGTAGAGCAAAGGCTAAAGAACTGGCTCAGACTAAGACTCTGTAAAAAGGTAAGGCTTAGTTTAGGTAGGGGGAACCTAAAGGATTTGCTAGGGCTAAAGCGAAGTCTACGTAAAAGGGTTATGCAAAGGGTAAAGAACTGGCTCAGTCTAAGGCTACGATTACTAGTAAGGTAAAGTCAAGTAAAAGAAGTAAGACTAAAGCTACGTTAAAGGGAAATGCAAAGGCCAAATTGGCTGAAGCTAAGGCTACGATTACTAGTAAGGTAAAGTCAAGTAAAAGAAGTAAGACTAAAGCTACGTAAAAGGGAATTGCAAAGGCTAAATTGGCTGAAGCTAAGGCTATGACTTGTAAGGTACTGAAAAGGTACTATTTAGTGAAAAGGTAAGGCTAGGGTTACGTAAAAGGGTGAAGCAAAGACTGAAGAATTGGCTAAGGCTCATGCTGAAGGGTGAGGAAGGCTAAGGAATTGGTTAAGGCTCTTGCGGAAGGGTGAAGCGAAAGCTAAAGAGTTGGCTTAGGCTCATGCTGAAGGGTGAGGCTAAGGCTAAAGAATTGGTTAAGGATAGTGCTGAAGGGTAATGCAAAGGCTAAAGAATTGGTTAAGGATCGTGCTGAAGGGTGAGGAAGGCTAAAGAATTGGCTAGGGCTCATGCTAAAGGGTGTGAGGCTAAGGCCAGGGGTCGATGGCAAAGCAAGCCACCTACGAAGGTGTTTTACAGATCAGCTGCTTTTGCTGGAATGCATTCAACATGCGCGGACTCAAAAGGGCAAGCGTTCGAGCTTGCCAACCAACTCTCAATTGTCACGGTGCTCAAGCGTCACAGTGCTCAAGCGTCACGGTGCTCAAGCGTCACAGTGCTCAAGCGTCACGGTGCTCAAATGTCACGGTGCTTTTGACTGCAGGCTTTACCTGCAAATTACGCTGCATGTTTGAGACATACACACATATTAACACACACACACACACTCTCTCTCTCTCTCTCTCAGGTAGTACATCGAGCTGACAGCTCTCTTCTGCACCTTTGTATCAAGCACACCCACACCCACACACAAACATACACACGCATTAGCACATGCACACATGCACGTGCATGCACACGTACACACATGCACAAGCGCACACACACACAGTGAGGGCATCGTGCTGGTGGACGTCTCAGCAGACGAGTGGCCGGTTGTGTTTTGCAACGAAGCTTGGGAGTCTTTGACTTGCTTTCAGAAGGAGCTCAGTGGGCAGGGCTTCTGGAAGCACTTTATGGTGAGTGCGCTTTATCTTTGTGACAAAACTGGGGAGTCTCTGACATGCTTTGAGGAGAAGCTCGTGGCCAGGGCTTCTAAAGCACTTTATGGGAAGTGCGTGTTGCATTTGCGACGAAGCTGGGGAGTCCCTGACATGCTTTTATCACACAACTGTGATTTTCCACAAGTTTTCATAATGCTGGTCTCCTCTCTAGGTCTGAGCTCTGACTTGATTTTATATGGCGCAGGGGGAGGGGTTTGTCTGTAACTACTTCATTGGTGGTCATTGGTGGAAAGCAGCATGTGTATCGGCTGTAACTACTTCATTGGTGGACTTTGATGGAAAGCAGCATGTGTATCGGCTGTAACTACTTCATTGGTGGTTCTTGGTGGAAAGCAGCATGTATTGGCTAGACTTTAGACCGGCTTCTGGAAGCTTCCCCTTACTGTTGGTGATGGCAGCTTGTGTGGGACGAGAGCAAAAGATTGGGAAACGTGGGCATTGAGTACTTGCGTGTGTTTTCGCGTGCTTTTGTAACGAGCACACACAAATGTACACATGCAGCCCCTCCCCCCCCTCCCCCCCAAAGCATGACAGGCGAGGCTGCAGACCAGTGTGTGCTGTCAAGTCTTTTCCTTCTGTCGTACAAATGATATACACAGTTGTTGCTTAATGACTGAAAAACAGTTGTTGATGACTGAAAAAACAGTTGTTAATGACTGAAAAACAGTTGTTGCTTAATGACTGAATGCGCATAAACATCCACGTCCACACACTCACACTCACACATGTACACTCTCATGCTTTCAAACGAGCAAACATGCACACACACACACACACACGCACACACACAATTGCACTCGCGTGCGCGCGCACATACACACACATATACGCAGTTGCCTGACGACCAGCATGCCAAAATCAGGGCTCAAATAGCAGTGGCCATCGACGACCAGGAAGGCTTTGAGCTCAGCGTGCAGTTTGAAGACAAGGCGAGCGGCGAGAGGAAGTGGATCACACTGCAGGTGTGTGTTTGTGTGTATGTTGTCAAGTAAGAAGTCTTTGTGAGCTGGGCGTGAGTATAGGTGTATGAGAAAGAGACGGATAGAGACAGGGAGAGTGTGTGTAAGAGAGAGAGAAAGAGAGAGAGAGAGAGAGAGAGAGAGAGAGAGAGAGGGAGAGGGAGAGAGAGAGAGAGGGAGAGAGAGAGAGAGAGAGTATTTGGAGGATTGTGCATGTTTGAGAGGGTGTATGTGTACGTGAGAGTTTGTGTGTGCATGTGTGTGTGTGTGCGTGTGCATGCTTCAGAAGGTGGCTGAAGCGGAGGGGAGATTTCTTTGATTTGTGATGGGTACGGCATGTCCCCTTGCCTCTTTGATTTATGATGGGTGCTACACGTCCGCCGCCTCTTTCAATTGTGACGAGTGCTACTTGTCCCCCTTCTTCTTTGATTTGTGTTGGGTGCTGCATGCCATTTTGTGCCATGCCATACCAATTGAATGTGCCGGCATGGAGACCATGGGCTGATGCATACAGCACCATTACGCGTGCGTACATTTAATAATGTTGTGTAAGCAAACCAGTGTTGTGCACTTGACGCTTGACGGCGTCAATGGTAAATGACGCTGACGGCGTAATTTATGTCAAATTGACGGTGGAAATAGTAAATTACGCCGTCAATTGTCAGAGTTTAGTGACGGTAACGCCGTTATTTACCATTGTTATTTACGGTGCCATTTTTGATGGCGCCGTATGTGCACAACACTGAAGCAAACACACTGGCCTGAAACGATGTTAAAAGACTGACTTGAAGGAGCGCTTTGTGGCGTGTCGGTTGTATAATAGTGTTCAGTGCTCCTGCTGCTGTGCTACGCAGCAATAATACTTGTGTGCACCACATATTCACACACACACACACATGCTACACAGCAACAGTACGTGTGTGCACCAAAAACACACACACACACTCACTTACAGACGAGGTGTGCCAGCACAGAGACCATGTACCAGTACATGCCTCTCGTCGGCATACCCAACATCTCACCCCTTGCGCGCACACACACACACCTACAGATGCGGTGTGCCAGCACAGAGACCATGGACCAATACATGCCCCTCGTGGGCATACCCAACATCTTGCCCATGGACGCCTCTCAAGCAGCGCAGGCAGGCCGCCAGGACGAGGAGAAGGAGTCTGTGTACTACTTTGCCACACTCAACGCAAACCAGGTTTGTGTGTGCCGTATTATTTGGCGTGCGTGTGTTTGCTTGGGCGTGTGTATGAGTGTGTGTGTTTATGATAGCCTAGTGAAGCAAGATTTCTAACAAGGACTGAAGGATGAAGGAGGTAGAAACGAACAGACCTCTACCTCACCTAGCACAACCAAACACGCGTGCGCGCTTGTGCGTACTGCCTTTGATGTTCGCACTGCCAACACGGCACTGGCGCAGCATTTTACCAACCAAACACAACCAGGCACGTGTGCACATATGTACCAGGCACGTGTGCACATATGTGCGCACGTTCTGATGATTTTTTGCACCACCAACGTGGTACTTGTGCAGCGTTATACTGACAAGTACAGTCATACGCTTATGGCTTATGGCTTGACTTGTGAAGGGTTGGCCAGAAGTGTATATGTATACACATCGTATATGACCGTATTTTTTGTGACTTTCCTGCCAAAATTACCGTATACACACCGTATATATAGTTCTGGCCGACCCCTCACTTGTGTCTTCATTTTTGTGTGTCTTATCGTAGCACAGCGCCACGTTGGCAATTATGCAATGCATTTGCCCCTGCTATTCTACTTTGTTCTTTTCTCCGTACGAGCTCCTGCCATCCTAATTTGTTATTTTCTCAGTATGAGCTCCTGCCATCCTACGTCGTTTGTTTCCCTGTACGAGCTCTTGCTATCCTACTTCGTTCTTTTCTCCGTATGAGCTCCTGCTATCCTACTTCGTTCTTTTCTCCATATGACACATAAAGCTTCTGATAGCAAGCCCTTGTGGGGAATCACTGTGCGCGCACAGGGCAAAGGCAAACACAATCAGTAACTCCACATGCAGAACACACAGACGCACACACATTTTTTATGACAAAAGTGCGCTCACATGCGCGTCTGGCCTCCCTCACTCTCATCTGCCTGTGGGCAATGGACACACACACACATTAATTGGGGAAGACACATATAGCAGAAACACACGCATATTACACACACGCGTACACATGCGCGCACACACACACACACAGATGTCTACAGCTAATGGAAGTGGGCAAAAAAGTGGGACTATCGCAAACGGCAGTGCTGCTCGCAACTCCTTTTTGCCATCCAATAAAGTGGACCCTTTCGATGACGTCAAGCTGGGGCAGCTGGTGGGCACTGGCTCGTACGGCCGTGTGTATCGAGGTGCGAGTGTGTGTGTGTGTGTGTGTGCTTGTGTGGTTAGGTTGTGTGTGCGCGTCTGGACTTCTGTGATAGTGTCAAGCTTGGGCAGCTGGCGGGCACAGGATAAAACATGGCTTTATGTATCAAGGTGTGAGTGTGTGTACGTGCTTGTGTGGTTAGGTTGTGTGTGCGCGTCTGGACTTCTGTGATAGTGTCAAGCTTGGGCAGCTGGCGGGCACAGGATAAAACATGGCTTTATGTATCAAGGTGTGAGTGTGTGTACGTGCTCGTGTGTGTGTGTCTGTGTGCGTCTGGACTTCTGTGATGATGTCGAGCTGAATCATCTGGTGGGCACAGCTTATACATGGCTTTGTGTATCGAGGTGTGAGTGTGTGTACGTGCTTGCGTGTCTGTGTGTTCTGGACTTCTGTGATGGTGTCGAGCTGGGGCAGCTGGTGGGCACTGGCTTGTACATGGCTTTGTGTATTGAGGTGCAGTGTCCTGGCGGTGGTTGACATTAAGTGCTAGAGCACCTGCAACACAAGGCTGTAAACTCACATACACACATACACACACGTGCACACACATACCGTTTGCTTATGATCAGTTAGGGACCACACTGTAAGAAAATAAAGTTCGTGAGGGGGTCTGAGGATTATTTTTTGAGTTCGAGGGCACTTCAGGGCACTTCAGGAGGACCCTGTCGGGGATTTATTTTTGAGTTCAAGAGACCCCCTGTGAATGCTGCCTGTGCACTGCTTCTGCTGTCTGTTGAAGAAGCTGAAGCTGTGGCTGTGGCTGTGGCTGAGGCAGTGACTGAGGATGAGGCTGAGGCTGAGGGGTTCACACTGGCGCGCTTGGAGTTCATTTTAAAAATCACCCTCAAAACCACATAATTAATTTTCACTTCGAATTCAGTTCGGAGAGGGACCCAAAATTTAAAAAATTTTCTTTCAAAATAACTAATTAATGTTTTGAACTGATCGAAAACAAACGGTATTCGCACGAGCATGCACGCCTCTTAGGTGTGGGGAATGATGCGGTGATTGTTATGTAGTGCTGGAGCACCTGCAAAACAATGACGTAAATTCGCAGCCATGGACAAGCATCTACGCACGACTAGGTGCACTCATTCACACACACACACACACACACACACACACACATGGAACATGTGCACCCACCCACGTCTCTCAGGTGTGTGGAATGGTGCGGTTGTGGCCATCAAAGTGCTGGAGCACCTGCAACACGATGACAACCCAGAATTCCCAGACAAAGAGGCTATTCTGAACGGCCAGCTGTCCCACCCAAACATTGTGAGTCCAGCACGCGTGTGCAATGTGTGTGTGCATGTGCGTGTATGTGTGCGTGTGCAATATGTGTGTGCGTGTGTGTGTTTGCGTGTGGGCGCTCTGGAATGGCAACCTTCAGATGCAAAGCTTCAGGCACGTTTGGAATTGTACACAGCTTTGCTCACTCTTTTCAAACGATAACAATGTCATCCACGTAATCCAAATGGCACAATCGCCTCCCTCCCTCCTCATTTTGCACTGTTGCCAGGTCCAAGTGCATCACAACCGACCGTTCTGTGCACCCTTTCCAGGTCCAGATGCACCATAACCTCTCATCATGCAGTGCTTTTAGGTCCAAACGCATCACAATTCAAGATGTTAACCCCGCACCCTGTGCACCCTTCCCAGGCCCAGATGCACCATAACCTCTCGTAATGCGGTGCTTTTAGGTCCAAACGCATCTCAAGTTAAGATCTTAACCCCTCATCCTGTGCTCCCTTTCCAGGTCCAGATGCACCATAACCTTTCGTAATGCAGTGCTCTTAGGTCCAAATGCATCACAACCCTTCACTCTGTGCACCATTTTCAGGTCCAGATGTACAAGTCCTGCGCACGTGAGATAGGCCACTCCCAAGAGGAAGACGGGAAGTCCATCATGGAAACTTGGATGGTCATGGTGGGGCTGTCTGCATGTGTGTCAGTATGTGTCTGTGAATGTGTGTTTGTGTGTCTGTGAGTGGTGTGTGTGTGTGCTGGTCTGTGCACGTGTGTGTATGCTGCATGCGTGCATGCTTGTGTGTGCGTGTGTTTGTGTGTCTGTGAGTGTGTGTATATTGGTCTGTGCAAGTGTTTGTATGCTGCATGCGTGCATGTGTGTGCGTGTGTTGTTTTACGCTATTTCTTGCGTGTAAACATGCGTGGGTGTGGGTGTGGGTGTGGGTGTGGGTGTGGGTGCGTGTGCGTGTGTGTGTGCTTGTTTTGGGTTTTTAGTGTGGACGTGCCGCTGGTCTTGTTGGACAAAGCTGCACACACCCGTGTGTTGTCGTGCAGTGCGTTGATTGATCAATCCTGCTTGTTAACCACAGCTGCACACTTGTGTGCTGTTGTGCAGTGCATTGGCTGATCCTCTGCTGCAGTGTATTGGTTGGTCCTGCTTGTTAAACACAGCTGCACACTTGTGTGCTATTGTGCAGTGCATTGGCTGATTCTACTTGTTGGACAAAGCTGCACACACCCGTGTGTTGTTGTGCAGTGCATTGATTGATTCTGCCCCTTGGCTGGTTATAATGTGTGGGACAAGGGGGGGGGGGGCAAGGTCATTATCAATACTACCACTACCACAATCATGTGATTACTATGAAAACTAGTTACGAGAAGTCATATCCTGTCCTGTGTGTGTGAGAAGTGACTCTGTGGAATGTACATTACGTATAGGGTTGGCCAGAACCGTATATATTCACTGTATATGACCGTATGCTTAATAATTCCCCTTAATGAGTCCCCCAAAAATACTGTATATACACCGTGTATATATGGTTCTGACCAAACCTAATTATATACATTAGCCGTGAACAGTGGTGAGGTTGCAGGTCTGTAGCGTTGGCCAGGGACCCTACGTATGCACAGTACGTGACGGTATGTGTGGTATGGTTCCTGCTGAAAGCACTTCGTATACACCATGTGTGTGTGGTTCTGGCCAACTCTACATATGTATGTAATGCATTGTGCGTGACTATGTATGCTATTGCTCTTGCTGATAGTATCGTGTGCATACACCGTATGTGTGTGATTCTGGCCGGCCAACCCTGCATCTATATGCACAGCACGTGACTGTATGTAAGGTATGTATGGTCCCTGCTGATAGTATCGTGCGTACACACCGTATGTGTGTGGTTCTGGCCAACCCTACATGTAATGCACAATACGTGACACTGTATGCCAACCCTACATCTATATGCACAGCACTTGACTGTATGTAAGGTATGTATGGTCCCTGCTGATAGTATCGTGTGTACACACTGTATGTATGCGCATACACGCATGATTTTTGTGGTTTTAGGGGCCTATACCCTGCAAGTCTGCGAGCCTTGTCTACCAAACATGCAACCTCACAGTAATAAACGCTGCGTAGTGCTCAATCGGTCGCGTGCAATCATAACGTGGATGTCAGATGCTGGCGATGCATCGCACACGTGTCTGCACGGGCCTCGTTGTGTTATTGGCTTGATAACATACACACACACATACACACACACGCACAGGCACTCACGTGTACACAAACACACGTACAAACATGCACACACACATAAACTGCGCTTTTGCTCAAACGTCACACATCCCCAAGCATACATGCCACACGCACGCACGCAAGCACGCACGTACATACATGCGCAATGGTCAAACGACCTACACACAGGGTCATACACTCCAAATTAAATTACACGTACGCACATGCAAGTGCACGCACACTCTTATTTGTGTGTGTGTGTGTGTTTGAGCGCCCACACTTGCATCTGCGACAAGCGCAGCTTGTGTAATGCGGTGCATTAAGCGCTGTTGTTTGTGTGTGTTTTCTCACGCACACAGGAGTTCTGCAACAAGGGCAGCATGTGTAATGTGGTGCATTAAGCGCTGTTGTTTGTGTGTGTGTGTTCTCACGCACACAGGAGTTCTGCAACAAAGGCAGCTTGTGTGATGCGGTGCATAAAGCGCTGTTGTTTGTGCGTGTTCTCACGCGTACAGGAGTTCTGCAACAAGGGCAGCTTGTGTGATGCAGTGGATAAAGGATGGTTCCGGAGCAAGACCTCGTTGTTCGAACCAGACTGGAAGGCTCTGGTAAGTGCGTGTATGCATGTGCCTTGTATTTTGGGTGTATGTTTATGTATTTGAGCATGCGCGCATGTGTGTGTGAGTCTGTATTTGTGTGTAGGTGCGTGTGTGTGTAGGTGCGTGTATGTGGTAGTGTGTAGGTGTGTTTATGTGGGAGTGTTGGTTGATGTATTTGCGCGCGCGGTTGTTAATATGTACAGATGTACGGGTGGGTGACTGGCTGGAACTTAACAGCCTCAGTGCCCGCTTATGCCCCTTTTAAACCTTTTGCCTGACACTTCTGCATTAACCACAAACTCTGCTGCCTTCACGATGCAGCAGCAGAGGAGATCTCCACGCGTGCGAGCTACTATTAGCACACTTGCTGTGTTTTGCTTGTAGCACATGTTTAGCTTGTAGCACATTGCGCTGGCAAACTCCTCAGCTGCGCGTGCTACTTGCACACTTGCTGTATGTTTTCAGCTGCGCGTGCTACATGCACACTTGCTTGTATGTTTTGCTTGTAGCACATGTTTTGCTTGTAGCACATTGCGCTGGCAAACTCCTCAGCTGCTGCATTGCAAAGGCAGCAGAGTTTATGGCCTGGTACCACTGACGGCATACATACAACATTCTTGTACCCTCAGATCATGACAGCCAAAGAGATTGGCAGTGCAATCTAGGCCTTCAACACAGCAGTTTAATTTCCGCCTGTCTCATTTACATGTGCACCACGCATCCCATACCCTTGTGCCCTCAGATCATGACAGCCAAAGAGATCGGCAGTGCAATCTAGGCCTTCAACACAGCAGTTTAATTTCCGCCTGTCTCATTTACGTGTGCATCACGTATCCCATACCCTTGTGCCCTCAGATCGTGACAGCCAAGGAGATCGCCAGTGCAATGTGCTACTTACACAGCAGCAACATCCTGCACGGAGATCTGACCAGCAATAACATCTTGCTCGCTGGGGGAGAGAAGGACCAACGCATGTTTGTGTCAAAAGGTGGGACAACTTTATGATGGACGCGCCTGTCTGTGTGTGTGCGTGTTCAAAAGTGTGTGTGTGTTTCCAAGGAGCAGCACATGTTTGTGTCAAAAGGTGGGACAACATTAAGATGGACGCGCCTGTCTTTGTGTGTGTGTTCAAGAGTGTGTGTGTGTATTTCCAAGGAGCAGCGCATGTTTGTGTCAAAAGGTGGGACAACTTTATGACGGGCGCGCCTGTCTTGGTGTGTGTGCGTGTTTAAGAGTGTGTGTGTGTTTCCAAGGAGCAGCGCATGTTTGTGTCAAAAGGTGGGACAACGTAATGATGGGCGCGCCTGTCTTGGTGTGTGTGCGTGTCTAAGAGTGTGTGTGTGTTTCTGAGGAGCAGCGCATGTTTGTGTCAAACATTGGGACAACGATGTGGTGGGTGCGCCTGACTTTGAGCGTATGCATGTCTCTAAGTGTGTTAGTCTAGCAGTGTGTATGTGTGTCCGAGGACCAGCACAAGTCCATGTACACATACAGGGGGCATGCTTTGTACGTGTCCTTGCTTGTATTGTGCGTGTGTACGTGTGTGTGTATGCTTGTGTGTGTGCGTATGTGTGTGTGAGCCTCTGACGGCCTGCGGCTGTAGACACATTATCGCTTTTATTTCCATGTTGCTTGTTGATCATCCAGGGACATTCGTGCACCAAACACACATACAACACATGCTCTAACACACACACACACACACACACACACACTCAAACACACACACACACACGCAAATACACACACACGCAAACACACACTCACACACACACCAAACACACACGCACCAAACACACACACACACACACACTCAAACACACACTCCCCCCCGCACTCACACTCATACAAGCACACACAAAACACACACAGTGGCGGATTTTGGGCTTGCCCGTGTGCTCGAATTGGGCAAAGATACGATTGAAACAAAAACGTACGGCACTGTGACATACATGCCCGCTGAGCTGCTCATGGAGGGCAAAATGACCAAGGCGTGCGATGTGTACGGCTACGGCGTCATTGTGTGGTGGGTCTGAGTTGGAGGTGCTGCTTTCTGCTGTGTTGTGGGCAGTTGTGTGTGTGTGAGTGGGTGTGAGTGGGTGTGGGTGTGGGTGTGTGTAACCTGTGTGCTCTCCATGGGGAGTAAGATCGCCAAAATGTGCATGAGCTATGGCATCGTTGTGTAGTTCGTTGTTGCTGGACGTACTGCAGACTGCTTTGTGTTAAAAATTGCATGGTGAGGGTCTGCTAATGGTTAAGGTTAGGTTTGCGTTTACCTACACACACGCGCAACCCCTTAGTTCCAACCTGAAACCCTACAATACCTAAGCCCTATGCTGCTTTACGGGAAAGTGGTCTTGCCACCATTTGTGTGCCGCTTAGGCGCGTGACATGCATGTGACTTGCATGTGACGCGCATGTGACTTGCAATGGCTGTGTAGTGGGTAATTATTATTATTATTATTATTATTACATTGATCCCCTGTGGAAAACCCCACGATTTTTTAGGATGCGATCCAATAAAAGCACATTTCAGCTGGTGGCCGTCTCTGAGATTGTGTACAGGTGAGCACACGTGAGGGAACACGTGCAGCACACCCACGCACACAATCTCTCTCTCCCTCCCTCTCTGTCTCTCCCTCTCTCTGTCTCTTGCTCTCTCTCTCTCTCTCTCTCTCTCTCTCTCTCTCTCACTATATCACTCTCTCTCTCTCACTCTCTATCTCACTCTCTCTCTCTCTCACTCTCTCTCTCTCTCTCTCTCACTCACTCTCTC
>Ga0307942_1001049_pt1 | contig 21338 bp, 20 predicted proteins | sample OrgLakmetagen175_FD_201846 | JGI IMG/M metagenome (GOLD analysis project Ga0307942, IMG submission 201846) | Saline water microbial communities from Organic Lake, Antarctica - #175 | ecosystem: Environmental > Aquatic > Non-marine Saline and Alkaline > Saline | place: Antarctica: Organic Lake... | reverse complement strand
GAGTGGGTGAGGCGGTCGTAGCTGGGGTGGCCACAACACCTGTGTTGACATATGTGTGTGTTTATATGTTATATACATATATATAATACATATATCATTGAATGTACCTGTGTGTATACAAGTGTATGTACCTGTGCATATGCCTGTTTATACATGCATGTGCGTTGTAGATAAGGTTGGGTTGTGTGGGCAGATTACTGGCAGGGTCACTGCTGGCAAGAAGGAGAGAGACCACGTGAAAAACATGCCAGAGGGACTCTATCGATTGCCTTGGAAATGGCCGGAAAAAATGTGCATGGACATGGAAAGGGGGCTGTTCATAGGCGGGAAGGAATGCTGTTCGGTGACAACAGCCTGTGTGGAGGATCTGTTAGTAGGCGGAAAGGAATACAGTGCAATTTAGGGACAACAGCCTGTGTGGAGGGTCTGTTAGTAGGCGGGAAGGGATACAGTGCAATTAAAAGACGAAAGCCTGTGTGAACGATTTGTTAGTAGGCGGGAAGGAATACAGTGCAAGTAAGGGACGAAAGCCTGTGTGAAGGATTTGTTAGTAGGCGGAAGGAATACAGTGCAATCAAGGGACAACAGCCTGTGTGAAGGATTTGTTAGTAGGCGGAAGGAATACAGTGCAAGTAAGGGACGAAAGCCTGTGTGAAGGATCTGTTTGTAGGCGGGAAAGAATACAGTGCAATCAAGGGACGAAAGCCTGTGTGGAGGATCTTTTTGTAGGCGGGAAGGAATACAGTGCAATCAAGGGACGAAAGCCTGCTTGAAGGAACTATTGATAGGCAAGAAGGAATACAGTGCAAGTAAGGAGCAAAATCCTGAATAAAGGATTGGTTAGTAGGCGGGAAGAAGCGGTGTAGCTAAGGTAGATGCCTGTCAATCTGTTAGCAAAGTAGGGAGCTGGGCATTACGGGGTTTGCCTCTCAGTTGGATGATCTGAGGAAAAAACAATCTGCGAAAAATAACACCTCAGCTTGAAGGACTGTACCTAGACAGCCCTAGCTGCCGGATGGAAAAGTACTTTGCTGCCAGCAGGGATGTGCCATACGGTCATTTATATGACGTTCAATACGGTAAAATACGCGTTAAATACGATACGGCGTATTATACAAATATGCCGTATGACATATCCTTGGTTGCCAGCCAGAGTTGGAACGTTGGAACTGCAATCTTTAAGAGCCAGGTCTGACCACAGACCACTGAGCTTCTCACGACGCGATAGGGCTGCTGCACGTGACCGAGACGGAGACGCGCACCGACAAAAACCACTCCAGCGGCGAGGAGGAGGTGCTTTTATATGGGGCGCAACCCAAACCAATTCCGACTCTACTCATGAACCTAGACTCGCGCCGATCCCCTTGTCAAATAAACTTCGTACAAAATTTTTCAGACGGCCCTATATAGTCGCAGCGACCCCGGCAAGACTGCTACCCATATACATTTAGGGACCCATATACATTTAGGGACTGCAGCTGTAGTAGCAAGCCAAGTCACCTGTTGGCACGATGCCCTTTTAGATTGTGAGCTACTTGGAGCGCACAGGAAGTCAGGCACCAGCTATCTACATAGCTGGGCCACAGGGGCCATCCGCCACCATCAAAGCGTGACAATCATTCATAAAAGCTGCTGATGTAATGTATAATTAGTAATACCTGAATCTGTAAAAGTGTGTGTTTACATGTGACAACATATTTTTTCACTCAGTTGCACAATACAAGACCACTGCCAGGTGCAGTGTAAAAAATTGTAAGAAAAACTGTCCAACTCTTGTCCAATGACCAAACTTATAGGGTTGGCCAGAACCGCATATGTGCACCGTATATGACCGTATGACCAAAAATATAAAGTCACATGTGGTGCACATATCCGGACCGTATATTCGGTGAAATCTCTAAAAACATAAAGTCACATGCGGTGCACATATCCGGACGGTATATTTGGTGAAATCTCTAAAAATATAAAGTCACATGCAGTGCACATATCTGGACCGTATATTCGGTGAAATCTCTACCAAAAATATAAAGTCACATACAGTGCACATATCTGGACCGTATATTCAGTGAAATCTCTAAAAACATAAAGTCACATGCGGTGCACATATCCGGACCGTATATTCAGTGAAATCTCTACCAAAATATAAAGTCGCATGCGGTGCACATATCCGGTTCTGGCTAACCATATATATATGCGTAGGTTAGCTAACCATATATATGTATGCGTAAAATGTATACACTTGAACACGGTATTTGTAGGAGGGTTGTTACGGTACTTACGATTATGAACGTTGTACATATACAGTTCTGGCCAGCCCAAAGAGTACGCCCTGTTCCCTTATCACCTTGCAATCTTAATCCGGACAGCTGGTCATTGTAATCCAATCCAATCTAATCCTTATAACCGGTCATTGCGCTCCTTATCACCTTGCAATCTTCACCCGGACAGTGGCCAACTGGTCCATCAGCAGCAGCCCTTGGAAGCACCTGCTCTCCACCCCGATCTCGTACACCTGTAGGAAGCAAGGACTACTGAACATAAACAATAAAAAACTACACCTACTATTGGATGCCCAACCTGCTCTCCACCCCGATCTTATACACCAGCAGGAAGAAAAGGCGCGTTTTGTGCCGTTAGCGACCTGGGAAGACGCCGTGAGCAGCTCTTCAGTCCGCTTACACCTCGTCCTCGTCAGAGGCATATATAGCGATGTAACCTTACCTTACCTTACTTTACACCTCGTCCACGCAAATCGAAGCATTCCGGAATCAGGGTGCTTAAATACATCCGGGGGCTTCACGGTGGCAGGAATGAGACCAGAGGACTGAGCACAAGAAAAGAAACACTACGCAGGCAGTGAAAACCACTCCCCACATTGATTAAGGAAAAGTAAGCCACTTTGGTACTGAGTACCGTAAACCTCCTTAACTGGCAGACAAATAAGGCCCAGTCAGAGAGGTCTAACAGAGCACAAACATAGTGAATAGTGACCTTGCTAGAAGCACCATCGCGCCCAGTTACTTAGAGAAGCACCCAGTTACTAACAGAAGCACCATCGCGCCCAGTTACTTAGAGAAGCACCATCGCGCCCAGTTACTAATAGAAGCACCCAGTTACTAACAGAAGCACCATCGCGCCCATTTACTTAGAGAAGCACCATCGCGCCCAGTTACTTAGAGAAGCACCCAGTTACTAACAGAAGCACCATCGCGCCCAGTTACTTAGAGAAGCACCCAGTTACTAACAGAAGCACCATCGCGCCCAGTTACTTAGAGAAGCACCCAGTTACTAACAGAAGCACCCTCGCGCCCAGTTACTTAGAGAAGCACCATCGCGCCCAGTTACTAATAGAAGCACCCAGTTACTAACAGAAGCACCCTCGCGCCCAGTTACTTAGAGAAGCACCATCACACCTAGTTACTAATAGAAGCACCACCGCACCCATTACTAATACCCATTACTACTAATACCCATTACTAATACCCATTATTTATAGAAGCACCATCACACCTAGTTACTATAAAAGGGTCGAGCATAAGTGCAGAAGTTTTTTTGGAGCTATGGATTGTATGTATGAAAATGTCATGCCGTGCGCACCAATGCACCGACACTAGAGCTCACAGAAGCACAAACACCAGATGCAGAAAATAAGCACCCCTTATCGAAAAGGTCCTCCTGCTTCGCTTCCTCTGATTCTATTAGGTAATAATCTACTGTGAGCTGTGAGCTATATAGGCAGTGAGAACAGGTCCCGGGTCAAGGGGAAAAGTTTTGTGGACATGTGCGTGCGTTTGTGTGTATTTACGTGTGTGAGTGTGTGTGTGTGTGTGTACTATTTGAGGGGGGATGGAACCTGAAAGAAACGACCGAGGGTGCTCAAGTAGAGGGGAGAGCGCATGGGGACGGCAATACACACAAGCATATGTTTGTTTATGTTTGTTAACTCAGCACTTACCTGTATTCATGCACCAAGCGAGGGGAAGAGGTCACGTACATCAAGGGCGCCTTGTTGAGTAATATATAGGTTCGGCCAGAATTGTGTATGCACCGTATATGGCCGCATATTCGGTGGTTCTTCTGCCAAATATACCGTATACTATACACCGTATATATATGGTCTTGGCCAACCCTAATAAATTTATATGTAGGGATCACATGTGCTTTTGCAAGACCCACCTGCTGCCTGGAAGAGGCCACGCACATCAAGGGCATCTTGCTGTAATATATCATATAAACTGTAGAAAACACATACGCTTTTGCGAGACCCACCTGCTGCCTGACAGAGTTGTCTGGGTGGTGTCTCAGCAGCAGGCTACACATGCTGCTTAAAAAAGGCAATGTAGGGAAATAATACGTTTTTGCGAGACCCACCTGCTGCCTGACAGAGTTGTCTGAGTGGTGTCTCAGCAGCATGCCACACACGCTGCTTTAAAAAAGGCAATGTAGGGAAAACATACGTTTTTGCGAGACCCACCTGCTGCCTGACAGAGTTGTCTGGGGTGGTGTCTCAGCAGCAGGCCACGCATGCTGCTTAAAAAAAGGCAATGTAGGGAAATAATACGTTTTTGCGAGACCCACCTGCTGCCTGACAGAGTTGTCTGGGTGGTGTCTCAGCAGCAGGCCACACACGCTGCTTTAAAAAAGGCAATGTAGGGAAATAATACGCTTTTGCGAGACCCACCTGCTGCCTGACAGAGTTGTCTGGGTGGTGTCTCAGCAGCAGGCCACACGCGCTGCTTAAAAAAAGGCAATGTAGGGAAAACATACGTTTTTGTGAGACCCACCTGCTGCCTGACAGAGTTGTCTGGGTGGTGTCTCAGCAGCAAGCCACACACGTCAAGGGTCAGCGGGAGGCTTCCACCTTCAAGCGGCAGCTTGTCTGCATAAATGACGGAGGAATAGGGTTGGCCAGAACCGTATATATGCACCGTACATGACCGTATGTTGGTGATTTTTTTGCCAAAATTCCGTATGTGCACCGTTTATACATAAGCATGTATAGTTCTGGACAACCCTACAAAGGAAGTAAGCGGGAGTGTGCTGGCGAGGCTGAACCGAAAAAGACGTCTGTCTTACGCTTGTTGTAATGATTAGGGAAGGGGTGCAGGGTGGCATTGTTTTGCAGGGTTGTGTGTATGTGTTTGTGTGTGTGTGTTTGTGTGTGTGTGTTTGTGTGTGTGTGTGTGTGTGTGTGTGTTTGTTGTTTATTAGCAGGGGATACAAATAAACGGTAGGAAGGTATTAAACAGGTACACAGATGTCACAGAGTCTGAACCGAGCACCGTTTTCAGTCATCCACATCGTACGACAGTCAACAAGACAGCACATAAAAAAGATGCTCGTGTAACTCGTAACACATCAGCTGCAGATGGCACAGCCAATCCACAATGCATATACACGGTTCTGGCCAACCCTACCATTAAGCCTGTTCTTTATTGTCAAGTACCCAATCAAAGCATATGACTAGGGTTGGCCAGAACCGTATATATACCGGTACGTCGTATATTTGGTGATTTCCCTGCCAAAAATACCGTAGATACACCGTATATATATGGTTCTTGCCAACCCTACATATGACGTGCAAACACCAGTGCTCCATGTCAACTGCAGTTGCTCACACCGCTTGAAGAGTCAAGCAGCTGTAATCCTCATTTCACCACCGACCACGAGCAGCGTGTGCCATCACAATGTATTGTAATACTCATTTCACCACCCACCACGAGCAGCATGTGCCATCACAGCATATTGTAATATTGTAATACTCAATTTACCACCCACCACGAGCAGCGTGTGCCATCACACTATATTAGCATACTCATTTCACCACCCACCACGAGCAGCATGTGCCATCACACTATATTAGAATACCCATTTCACCACCCACCACGAGCAGCATGTGCCATCACAATGTATCATAATACTCATTTCACCACCCACCACGAGCAACGTGTGCCATGACAGGTTTTATTCATTTCACCACCCACCACGAGCAACGTGTGCCATGGCAGCATAATATAATACCCATTTCACCACCCACCACGAGCAACGTGTGCCATGGCAGCATAATATAATACCCATTTCACCACCCACCACGAGCAGCGTGTGCCATCACACTATATTAAATTACTCATTTCACCACCCACCACGAGCAACGTGTGCCATGACAGCGTCTCTGTGCAGCTCGTGTGCTGAGACTTCTGCCTCTGGAGTGGCATCCGGGGAGAGCAGGAGGGAGGCTGCTTGCGCCAAGAGGGAGCGCTCTTGTTCTCTGCGTGTGAATTGTTCTCTGCGTGTGAATTGTTCTCTTGTTCTCTGCGTGTGAATCGTTCTCTGCGTGTGAATTGTTCTCTTGTTCTCTGCGTGTGAATCGTTCTCTGCGTGTGAATTATTCTCTTGTTCTCTGCGTGTGAATTGTTCTCTGCGTGTGAATTGTTCTCTTGTTTTCTGCGTGTGAATCGTGGAACAGAGCTGGGCAGTTTTGTACATGGAGTTGGTAGAGGAGAGCGGTTGGAGGCAGGAGGGAGCGCTCTTGCTTAGGGGTGGCCAGAACCAGATATATGTGTATCTATGCACCGTATACGACTGAATACTTGGTGATTTTACCAATTTCCCTGCCAAAAATACTGGATACTATACACCGTACATATATACTTCTGGCCAACCCTAGTTTCTCTCTCTCTCTCTCTCTCTCTCTCTCTCTTTATATATATATATACATTTACGTACGTGTGTATGTGTTTGTGTGTGTGTTTATGGTTCAAAACTGGCTTAGTCATTATAATTGCATTGGCTTAGGTGTCGAGCTTCAAAATTTATTGCTCTTCTGTATACGATACGAGTTTTAAGAGAAGAGGAGAGTGGGAGGCAGCTTCGATCAGGAGGGAGTGAATTTGATTGACATAAAGCAGAAACACTAAACCTTACATCACCCTATTTATGAGTGGGAGCTATCCAGAAACTGATGATTTGTTAAGGAAATCTTTATTTTGGACTAACTAACAAAGGACACATATGTTCACAAAAATACACAAAAACACACACACTCACACAAACAAATGCAAAAACACACAGACACACACCTGTACCCCTCTAGCATCTGCTGCTTTTCCTCCGAAGACAGCACCACCGAAAACACGCGGCCGTGTGTCGGCTGGTAAGTGCCTTGCTTCATACACAGCTGCACTGCACGTGCACATCGAAGTGCCTCTTGCTGCTGTTGCTGCTGGGGGGTTGACTTCCCAGGGCTGTTGCCTCCTGCTGACCTGCGTCCCCCTCCTTCCCCCTGCTCCTGCTGCTCCTGCTGCTGTTGCGGCTGCTGCTGCTGCTGCTGCTGCTGCTGCTGCTGCTGCTTCTCTACTCTCGTGCTGAGCAGCAAGATGCTGCGTTCAAGTGCCAAGTGTACGTCAGCGCTGCCTGAGAGTGTCAGCTCCAGCTTTCCCAGCTTGACGAGCAAGCGTGTGGCAGCTGCACGGGTCTGGAACAGGCACAAAAGCACGGGTCTGGAACAGGCACAAAGCACAGGTCTGACACAGGCACAAAGCATGGGTCTGTAATAGGCATAAAGCACGCGTCTGGAACAGGCACAAAGCACGGGTCTGAAACAGGCACAAAGCATGGGTCCGGAACAGGGCACAAAGCACGAGTCTGGAACAGGCACAAAGCACAGGTTTGGAACAGGCACAAAGGACGGGTCTGGAACAGGCACAAAGCACAGGTCTGAAACAGGCGCAAAGCACGGGTCTGGAACAGGCACAAAGTACGGGTCTGGAACAGGCACAAAGGACGGGTCTGAAACAGGCACAAGCACAGGTTTGGAACAGGCCCAAATTCAAGAGATCAAAGAGGTGGTATTGACTCTAAGTTATCTGTGTGTGATGCGCTAATTCAGAAGATCAAAGAGGTGGTATTGACTCTGATTCAAGTTATCTGTGTGTGACGCAACGCATCAAACAAACGGTGGGTATGGATGCTGACGGTCGCTGTCATGCAAATTGAAAAGAAGGTGCGTGATGAGTGAAAGACGCCACGTGCAAGTTGCGTTTGCGTGACCGATAACAGAAGATTGGGACCTGCATACTTATATGGCCTGAGAAGGGCACGGCATGCACGCATGGCATGCACATCGTGCTACAGTGGACAGACTACAGCGAAAGGCTCATTGTGTGCGTACTCCGCTCAGAGGAATAGAGACCAATGCGAATGAGGCAAACAAACGTCTTGTCAAATGGAGCCAGGTGCAAGACATATTGTCCAACATTCTCACCTTTTGTTCACATGGAGGAACGAGGCTTAGCAAACTCTCTGTGCGGTGGCTCAGTCCCACATACACGCTGTACCAATCATGCAATGCGCCTGCCCACTGCACGCACTCATCCAGAGGCGCATCCACAGACAGTGCAGCTTTGGGGAGGAGTTCAGTGAGGGATGGCAACGCGCATGTGTGGGTGTGCTCAATCAGCAGCTGTGTGGCTTGTGCTGCTGCGCTGGAGGGCAGTGTGGAACTGCTCACGGTTTGCGCTTCAATAGAGGCATGCGGGAGGCTTTTTATCAGGAGGACAGTCTTGCGGCGCATTGGAAAAGCAGTATGAGGCGCGGCTGCAGCTGTGGCTGGCTGGTGGGAACATTGGTGTGCAAGGGATACACAGGGACGGGCTAGCCGGGTGCAGCTGGGGAGAGTTGTAACTGTGGATGTGGATATGGGAGGGTAGGAATGTAGGTTCATAATTGGAAAGGCCAAAAAATGGCATGACCTTTCAAATTCTGAATCTCATAATTTCCTTGATAGCTTAAAGTTTTAAACAAAAATACAATTTAGGTTCCAGTTTCCCTCTTACTATGCCTTGCATTGGAACGCCGGGAAGTGGGCGTACAAGGTGCTCGGCCAAGCACATACATACACAAATTTATAAATCTTTTACATTCCCAACGCACGCAGCGACAGTTTTCTGGCAGGGATTGCCACCAAACAGCGTCTCCATCCGTGCATATGTTCTACCATCACGTTACCAGTACAGGGATATAATACTGCCAACATTTTTTGGTAGAGTAAGTTCAGCTTTTCATAAGAAGCACAGACAGGACGCACAACGTTGTTGCAAGTTTGCATTAACAAATTAAAAAAAACTAGGTTTGATTTGCATTTCTGTTTGAATGAGCTTGCAAGTATTCGAAACTTAAACACTATGTCCGGCACTACCTCACCAGCAGCTGCACGGCTTCATAATGCTCTTCAAGCTGTGCTGGATTCAGCTGTTAAGGCTCTGCAGGCGGAAGACAGACGAGATTTGAGCAGTGCGTGGGACAGCTACCAGGAGGTGCGTTGATTCAGCTTCATAAACAGAGGAGCATTCTGCGTAGGACAGTTTGAAATCCCCTGATTCAGGGCTGAAGCAAGAAGCCTGAGAGAGCACCTGAGGATTGAGAGCTCATTTAAGAAACAACGCTGCGTGCTGCGCGTGCTGTGCGTTCAATCGCAAGTCCTAATAACCTAAATTGAATGCGACGCCTCTCCGGGCCGACAGGCAAAATGCGGGATGGAGGCAGTATGTGATGACCTTGTGCTGATGAGCATGTCCAGCGGCAGCAGCCTGACGTCCCCCCAGAGCGACAGCTGCTACGCGGAACTCGGAGGCGGCTGCCCAGCTTTACAAGGCAAGTCAGCGAGCAACCAGGGCCTGCATTCACTGTCTGTTTATAAGCCTCGTTAATTGTTCTGGGCTTGCACCGTGAAGGAGATTGTACAGGAAGCTGTCTTGTGCAGGCGACGACAGGCATTCATCATAGGACTGCACAAGACTCACAGTCTTTACTTTCTTTATTCCCGTAGCTTGAGGAACAAGCTTGCCCCGATCTCTGTCTTATCTGCTGAGACTTCCAATGATGCACAATTTGATTTTGGAGGCGCGCTGCTCAAATTGAATGCGTGTGTTTGCTAAGGCTTAGTGTGGAATCTGTTCTTTTGGGGCCGCGTCAAACTAACAGGCTCAAAGCTGCAGATCTGTAGGCAATAAATTAACATGCCTGCGCAACTAGTGATAACACCGCAAGAAATGGAACATGACTGTAGCAGCAGGTTGTTGCTGCTGCTGGGCGGCAAAGTGTGCCCACGTTACTCACGTTGCAAATCTGGACGACCCTCGGCTCCAAAAATTGGCCCCAAACAAGCAAGGCCTGACCTCGTTTTACCTGAATTCAAACCTGCCCTTAGGCTACTCAGGGTCAGGCAATTAAACTGTTCCTAGAAACTCTTTACCTTGTCATCCTAAATGGGGCCTCGGTTGCTGTGTGCAATTGACGTGTCTCCAGGCACACAGTACGACCCATTCACTAGCATGAAAAAGTAAGAAACCACGCAGGCAGCGAAAAATCACTCCCTATATTTAAAATTAGAAGATGATTGTAAAAGCACTGATTTATTCTGTCACACTGTCCTGTGCACGCTGGGTGCAGGAGGCAATGAGCTGGATAGCAGCGAACCAGACATGAGCGGTTTCCAGCACACATCAAGCTGCGTGGCTGATCTTCAGGAGTTTCAGCTTACGCTCCCCTTATTGAGTGAGGTTTGCAGCAGCCTGCTGGCTACGTACAATGCGCGCTTGGAGGTACGAATTGAATGAACTACCTTACAGACGCCGATACTCGGTACTTTATAAGCAATTATATAGGAAGTGGTGTCTGCATGGATTTGAGTTTTTCCTTAAACACACCATTGGTAGTGAAATCTCGGTTAACGCAAAGCCAGAAACTCACAAAATGTGTAGGGTTGGCCAAAACCGTACATATGCATCGTATATGACCATATATTGGGCGATTTCCCTTAACAAATAACGCATATACATATACACTGTATATATATAGATCTAGCCGACCTTAAAAATGTGGCATCAATCTGAGACCTGCTTTACATTAATATGGATGGAATATGTGCACACGTTTGTTGATCTCAACAAAACCTATTGGTATTGTGAGGAAAGAAAAATTAAGCAAATGAATGAATGGAAAAAAGGAAAGGAAAGCAGGAAAAACTGCTGGTAGGAATAAAACGGTCAGCATGATGAAAGTGTTGCCTTGTTGGAATGATGTATAATAAGTTATTTTGGCACCTTCAGTTTATGACCAAATGCTGTACCTTGTGTGTGTTTGTGTGTGTGTTTGTGTGTGTGTGTGTGTGTGTGTGTGTGTGTGTGTGTGTGTGTGTGTGTGTGTGTGTTTGTGTGTGTGTGTGTGTGTGTGTGTGTGAGCCAAAATGGCTTAAGTACCATCCTTTTATGGTCACGTTCCTGCCACTATTGTATAACACAAGTAAACAAACACACACAAATACACACATACGCACATGGACAGGACGTGCATGCCATTTTGAGTAACCAGCACAAGTGTGAAGAGGAAGACTTCAGACGGCAGGTGTGTGACCTTGGCAGCAAACCTGAAGAGAAATGCAAGCCTCTAGGTTCTGCTTGTCTGACACAAATTCTACAGGTTGCATTCAGGTTGCAAATAACAGGGCATTGACATACAATACACACATACACACACACACAAATCCATTGGTCATTTTGTGCTCGCGTATCTCTCACTTCAAGAGTTGTGTGTATCTACACTTTAAACTACGTGTTGGACAATCATGTGAGACGTTTTTAAAACGTCCTATCGTTCAAGTAATCATTTGCTGTGTCTCAGCTACACACAACTTTATGAATGTCCTCAGTAACTGAAATGAACACGCACTCTCTTTGATGTGTCTTTAGCATTGGGCAATAACAAATCTCTGTAGCATACCCCTTTAATCTGAGAGCCCATACCTTTGGCCTTTAAACACACCACTGTTTGAAGCCCAACACATAGGAGTGTGCCTCAGCAACGGAAATGGAAAATCTGAAAGTGTGACGTTGAATCATGATGGCTGTGACCACAACAAACGGAGCTTGTGAACTGTTTCTCTTGTAGCTGGACCGCCACACAGGAGCAGCAGCAGCAGCAACATGCTACAACCTGCCTAGCCGTGGGCCCCAAGAAAGCCCCTGCTCCGCACTTTTCCCAGCCACAGAAGGGACCTTCACCCAGCATCACCAATCGCAACACCAACAACATCAGTGCCTCGTGCAGCAGATGGAGGATGGCGTAATAGCAGGCAGCAACAGTAGCCTCTTGTGGCCGTCAGCTTCCCCACCTTCCTCTGATTCACACCAACACTGTCACCCCCACTCCTACCTTGACCCTAACCTACACCGCCGTTGCCGTCATGACCAGCTGCAGCACCAACAGCCGCAGCAGCAGCAAGGAGTTGTGCGTAGTGATGTGTGCACTGCCTCCGCTCCCATGAGGTTCAGCAGCAACTGTTACTCTGCCAGGGGTCAGAAAGATCACCCGCTGCACTCACAATCACAGCAGGGATGCCAGATCAATGGCAGCCGCAGCACGCAGCAAGGTCATCCGCTGCACTCACAATCACAGCAGGTATGCCAGCTCTATGGCAGCCACAGCGCCCAGCAAGGTCATCAACCGCGAGATCAATCACAGCAGGAATGCCAGATCAATGACAGCCACGGCGCCCAGCTACAGCAGCACCAGCAGAAGCAGGGGCAGATGTCCCCCACTGCCCCCGCCTGCCACGAGCACAGAGGCGGGCCCAGTCCCAATTCTTCGCAGCAAGATCTTGGTCAGGGGCAAGCCCCAAGATCAGGCCACCAGGGGAACAAAGCGTGCGCAGCAGGCGTAGCGGCGGCTGACCCTGCTGTGGCGCACATCATCCAACAGTGCAAGCGCGAAGTGTTCGGCAACTTGGATGAAGTTGCTGGCTTGAGGTGGGTTCTGCGTAGGCTTGGCCAGCACTACGTGTATAGGGCTCACGTAAAGTATGGTTTTCAACACGAATTATTGAGTTGTGCAATCATAGACTGAGTCACGGTTTGCCTGAGGTGGGTTCTGCGTAGGCTTGGCCAGCACCATGTGGAGAGGGTGTACAAAATAAAGTGTGGCTTTAAGTACAAAATCTCAAGCTGTACAATCTTAGACAGTTACGTCTTGCCTAAGGTGGGTGCTGCGTAAGCTAGGCCAGTGTTATGTGTGCAAGGCACGCATACAGCCTGCTTTCTAGGATCTACACGGTCATAGACAGAGCAACCTCGGTTTGTTTTGTGCAACCGTGTGCATTCTATGTGCTCTATGCAGGTAGGACGCTACTAATGTTACTTTAGCCTGCAGCAAATGCGCTGCAGCACACATGCTGTTGTAGAATTGCTTTGATACCAGACGTACAAAACAAATTTCTGGCAATTGTTTAAGTAATTTGATTTCAATCCTCTTTGTGTCTTAAGCATATACAGTACCTGGTCATAATGGGCTCTATCTCTTAACCTGTCGTGGCAGGGAACTATTTCACTGCGTGCAAAGCATTGAGTTAATCCCAACGGCATTGGCTTTGATCAGATCACATCTCCTATATTCTGTTCTGTTTCATCTGCAGAGATGCAGGGTTGGCCATAGCCGTATATAAACGCTGCATATGACCGTATATTTGTTAAAAATCCCCACCGGAAATACCGTATATTCATTTTATATATATGGTCCCAGCCAACCCTACAAAGATGCGGGACAGTGCTGCAAACACAAGTTTGATCAGGCTACATATCCGGTATGATTAGAGTTGGCCAAAGCCATACATACATTCGTATACATTATTATTAGCAGGAAATTACCTAACATACGGTCATTTTATTTCTCATATACAGTGTACGTATACAGTTCTGGCCAACCCTATTTATGATGTATCCTGTTTTTTGCAGAGACGTGAAGCAGACGCTGCGACAAGCTCTGCTGATGCCCCGGCACTTCCCGCATCTGTGAGTAGTGAATGTCTACCACCCCCTTTGCAGAGTCGTTCGTACAGCAGCTCCACCGCTGCTTTCAGATGCTTAGATAATATATATGCAAATTCTCTGAAAGAAATAAAGAAAAAATGCTTTAGAAAATTTACACCGCTTAGATTGAGGAGCCCCTTTGGTGCTTAATACCGTGAAACTTCGCCACAGAAAAGAAACACTCACAAATAAGGATCAGGGGGTTTGCAGGCTTGGCCTGAGGCCGGATTTTGTTCTTTGCTGGTGATAAAAATCAGAGCGTGCACTAAGCAAACATAGACTTTGTGCACTATTCAGTACAAGAGCTCCACCAAACTTAATCGCCGCCGGACGTCGCAGCAGCAAACCAAAGAAGCTTTATGAGCGTTTTTCCCCGCAAACTTAATTGCCGCCGGACGTCGCAGCAGCAAATCAAAGAAGCTGTATGAGTGTTTTTCCCCCGGTGCCCTACTGATTCAGCTTTGCTCACTTGAATGGGCGCCGTCTGCTTGTTTATAATTGTATGAATGAACATGCCCAAGCTTTTCAAGGACACCATCTTTGTTTCTTTACTCTGCTCTCTCCATCTCTTATTTACAAAGACTTACTTCAGCTGCCTCTGAAGAAAGGGAATACTCCCTTAAGGAATATATTGCTAGTCCTTATTGGCATCCATCTCTTTTTTCTCACTTATTACCGTGCAATTGCTGCCTTCTCTAGGTTCCAAGGCTTACGTCAGCCCCCTCACAATTTCCTTTTCCATGGGCCTCCAGGCACAGGCAAGACGCTGCTGGTGGAGAAGGTAGGTACCATACTAGAACAGGCAAGAAATTATCAAAGCCAGCCTCTAGAAACAGACAAGGCCCTGCTGGTGATGATAGGAGGTAATATATATCACATGTCAAAAGAAGCGTGTCAAAACCAGGCTGGCACGATTTATGGTCAAGCCACCCAGAGGCGTACAGGCACAGGGAAGAAACAGTTGAAGGAGGCGGGAGACTGAATGCAAAATTGGCAATGAAAAAGTAATGCCCTTGGCAGAAGGTAGTTGATGAGGAGGGATTGAAGCAAAACTAATACCAATGATTGAGCTGGAGGAATTGAATGAATGACTTTGAAGGAAGCGACTTTGATTCAGATCAAGCACGATAAGCTAGCGCCATACGAATGATTTGAAGTGTTAGTGCCGTCGTATCAGGCATGCATGAGAAATCAGGTCAGGGTTCTGCATCAGACAACGCGCAGGCAACTCGTGTCAAAGAAAAAGAATAAAAAACGACGCAGGTCGTGAAGAACTACTCCCCACATGGCATATCCTGTCAGATATTAAATCAAATGATGAAGTACGCGGTTGTCATCCCTTTCAACATCCCCCCCCCCAATGGCATGTAAAATCCTGCAGAGCGACATTAAGCCTGTTGTGCTGCAAAACAGTTTGTTGAGCAAAGCAGGCACATACACACAGACAAACGCACACCTCGTTTCTTCCCTACTCCAAATTGCAGGTGGCGGCGGAATGCGAGTTTGCGTTGCTGTGCCTGCAACCCAGCACGCTGCTGTCGAAATGGAGTGGAGAGAGTGAGAAGGCCCTGAGCACTGCGTTTGCTGCTGCGCGTCACTTGCAGCCTTGCATCCTCTTCATTGTGGGTCACTGTGATGCCTGAATTGTGACATTGTGCGGCAAGGATGTATCACCAAAGATGTCATGAGCACACTGTGTTGTCATGCTAAATCAGTGGCATGGACGAATCGTGTGATTTTCCCTAGATTTATAATGTGAGCAACGGTTTTATGGTTATTTGGTTGTTTGGCCAGTTTAGATGGTCCTCTTGTAACTTGTAACAAACTCGCTCTTTTCTCAGACTTGTCTGACCCATCTCCTCTTGGGCATTGCTTGAGCTATATGGCTCATACTTGCCATCCATGCTTAAGCTGGTACCATGATTCGTCGTGACAGTGTGTCAAATTGATTGTGCGCCACTTGCAGCCTTGCAACCACGCCATAGGCCGTTTTCTGCGTTGCGACATTGTTAGGGTTGGCCAAAACTGTATATATGCACCGTATATGGCCGTATATCTGGTGATTTCCCTGCCAAAAGTACCGTATGTACACCGTATATTTATGGTTCTGGCCAACCCTAGACATTGAACTGCAGGGTTCTGTGAGCAAAGAGTCTTTGAGCACAGTATATGCCGACAGCAGCCTTATGTACACTTTTCATTGTGAGCATCTACTGTCTGAGTTGTGACTGTGTGTCAAGAAAAATCGTTCTAAGCGCACACAGGTTAAGCAAATGGGTTCATCAACGGTCACGCACACTGTTGTGTCCATGTGCAAGCGTGGGTTGTGATGCTATTGCACTGATTGTACTGATGCTATTGCACTGATTGGACTGATGGTATTGTATTGATGCTATTGCGTCGATTGTACTGATGCTATTGCACTGATTGTACTGATGCTATTGCACTGATTGGACTGATTGTACTGATGCTATTGCACTGATTGGACTGATTGTACTGATGCTATTGCACTGATTGTACTGAGTCAAGATTATGGTTGATGTCATTTCACTGATCATACCGAGCCAATAAAACCTTTTTCAGCAGCCGCTCTAGCCACAATGAAAATTTGCATTTTACAAACAAACTTTTACGAAAGCAAGGAACATGACGCCTGTTGACAGCTTGCATGCACTTATGCATTGTTCCTGTGCGCATTGCGGGACGAGAATGACAGCCTGGCACCTCAGAGGGGCAGCAGCAGCAGTGAAGACATCACATCACGGTGTCATATGACAGCTGGCATGCACTCATGCATTGTCCCTGTGCGCATTGCAGGACGAGATTGACAGCCTGGCACCTCAGAGGGGCAGCTGCAGCAGTGAAGACATCACGTCACGGCGTCTTATGACAGAGCTGCTCCTTCAGCTCAACCAGACAGCTGCAGATCTTGCAGCTCTGAGCAGGGCAAGAACAAGTGGTGGAGGCAGTCAGGGCAGTGCAAGTGGTAGCTTGGGTGGAGTGTATGTGTTTGCAGCCACAAACAGGATCCAGGTGAGTTTGGACATTTGCTCAATGGTTTGTATGAATAAAGCGCATTCCATATATCTGTCAGATTCAGGTGAGTATGGAACGTTTGCTCTATGGTTTGTATGGACAAAGCGCATCCTATGTGTATGTCAGGTGTTGGTGAGTATGGACGTTTGCTCTATGGTTTGTATGGATAAAGCGCATCCCATGTATCTGTCAGATTCAAGTGAGTATGGACGTTTGCTCTATGGTTTGTATGGATAAGGCGCATCCCATGTGTATGTCAGGTGTAGGTGAGTATGGACGTTTGCTCTATGGTTTGTATGGATAATACGCATCCCATGTATATGTCATATCTAGGTGAGTATGGACGTTTGCTCTATGGTTTGTATGAATAAAGCGCATCCCATGTATCTGTCAGATTCAGGTGAGTATGGACGTTTGCTCTATGGTTTGTATGGACAAAGCGCATCCCATGTGTATGTCAGAAACAAGCAGATTTGATCGCCCTGGAGAGAGCAGGAGGTGGAAATGCCACCGTCCCTTGGGCAGGGTATGTCTGCGTGCATGCATCGCACCTAGATGAGTGAGGTGGGAATCTTTGCACATGGGGTTAGTAGGGTAGATGTCAGGTCCAAGTCTCTTTGGGTTAAAAGTTCTGTTTCTGTATGAAACGGGCGTGTATCATAGTCATGTGTGTGTATCATAATCGCCATTACAGCAGGTGTGTATCATGTTCTATGTATGTATTATAACTGTCACATTTTCATTACAGCAGGCGTGTATCATAACCTGTATGTGTTATAATTATCGCTAAAGCAGAGGCCAGGTAATCATACCAAAAGGTTTTCTTTTGAAAAGAACCATCAAAGAACAATTCGGTGTAAAAACAAGTGCTCGTGTTATCTTACCCTTTTGTCACTCTCCTAATTGTGTTTCAAGACCTCAAGAACTCTTGCTTATTTCATGCCAATGTGCCTCCTTTATTCATCTAAAGAGGACCATTTGCCTCCATCTCTGTCTGTTGTTATTCTAGGTGGATACTGCTGAGTTCAGTGTGCAACACTTGAACTCCAGTTCTTGGAGTGAAGCGAAGTGATATCACTCATATCACTCTTGCTATGTATCTGTGTTCCTCCACGGATACTCGTACAGTATATAACTCTTCCTCCCCAGGTACTCGTACGGTATATAACTCTTGCTATATATCTGTGTTCCTCCCCACTCGTACAGTGTATAACTCTTCCTCCCCAGGTACTCGTACGGTATATAACTCTTGCTATATATCTGTGTTCCTCCGCAGATACTCGTAAATAATCCACCGCCATCTCACGATGCAAACGTAATATAACCATTCCTCTCTTTAGCATGTACCTCCACTTGGATCAAGGTGCCTCCATCTCTGTCTGTTGTTATTCTGGGTGGATGCCATTCCTCTCTTCAGCATGTACCTCCGCGGATGAAGATGCTATAACGACAAATTTTTCTGTCTCGCCTAACCAGGACTGTGACGTGGAAATGCTATAACGACAATTTTTTCTGTCTCGCCTAACCAGGACTGTGACGTGGATTTGCTATAACGACAAAAATTTCTGTCTCGCCTAACCAGGACTGTGACGTGGAAATGCTATAACGACAATTTTTTCTGTCTCGCCTAACCAGGACTGTGACGTGGCGCTCCTGCGCCGTTTTGATCGCCGTGTGCACGTACCGCTGCCAGATCCAGAAGCTCGTGCTGCATTTTTCAAGGTAGAGATGTGTGTGCGTGTGCTTGTGTGTGTGTATGTGTGTGTGTGTGTATGTGTGTGTGTGTGTGTGTGTGTGTGTGTACAGAGACGTAACACGCTGCTGTATAAAAGCAGATTATCATATATCTGTACGATTGGTACGTACATTCCTGGGACACATTATGCTGGTTGTTGTCTAAAGGCAGATGATTAGATATCTGCAAGGTTGGTACGTACGTTCCTGGGACACAGCAAGCTGCTGGCTATGGCCATCTACCTGCATGGCTGGTACAAACCTGCTTCGCTGGCACAGCAGGAAATGAAACGGGGTGTCACTGTGTCGTTCATGTAAGTTGGCACATTTATGATCCCAGAAAGTAGTGCATAACGTGATCTGGAGTCTGCTGAGATAACTTGCTGGATTACAAGCTGATGGCGACTGTGGCTTTGTTGGAACGCCATTTGTTGAATTGTGCATCACTTGAAGTAGAGCATTCATGTTGCAAAGTGCCTAACAATTTGACACACTTCTTAGGGCTGGCCAAAAAGTATTTACAGTGTACATACGGGTTGCTTGGCAGGGAAGTCATCAAATATACGTTCATATACGGTATATGTATACGTCTCTGGCCAACCTACGCACTCTTTTGCTTGCAGCTGCTTCTTGGAGGGTCTGATCTGGAGCATGTCGTGGATTTATCTGAGCCTGGCCCGGATCTCAAGTTACTAGTGGACAGATCTGCAAGTGAGGAATTTTAGCCTATTTGTTTGCTAGCGAATAACAGTCCTCCCTAAACAGAGAAATCTTCAAAAATAAATCTCGATCCATTTCCTTTGTGATTTTCAACTCTACCGTTGCAACTTGTTACAACACCAGCTTAAGCACAGACCTCAGGCCTGCTACAATACCAACACCAGCTTGAGCACAGACCTCAGGTATGTTACAATACCAACACCAGCTTGAGCACAGACCTCAGGCCTGTTACAACACCAACACCAGCTTGAGCACAGAACTCAGGTCTGTTACAATACCAGCTTCAGCACAGACCTCAGGCCTGGGCGTAGCCACCAAAACTAAGCACTTTTTTCAGTAAATGTTGCATGATTGCTTTGTGCTCAAGAGTGAGTGGATGGCACTCGAGCTGCACATGCAGAGTTGTTCATTCACATCTGCATATACACTACACTTTACGCACACAAACACTCACACACACACACACGCGTATACACACAAACAAATTCGTGCAGGCTACAGCTGCAGTGACATGGCGCTCGTGTGCAAGGAGGCAGCCATGGCCCCTGTCTGTGAGCTCATGGACTCAGTTTGCCCTACCACACACACCAGCAGCCTATCCCAGACTTTGGCCCCTCCTGACCCACACGTGCCTGCTGCTGCTGCTTCTGCTGCTTCAGAAGGTCAATGTGCACGAGATCACGGTAGTGGAAACAGACCCGCCAACGTACGTGTCATGCCGAGCGATAGTGCACGGTTGCAGCAGATCCAGCTGCGGCCTGTTTGCCTAAATGATGTGCTAGCAGCGCTTGCAAGAGTCAAGCCTGCTGCAGAGGATCAAAGCAGGGGCAGGAACGATGCTCAGGAGTAGCGCGCTTTCTTACAACAGTCGGTGCTATACATTTAGGGCTGACCAGAATCGTATATGTACGGTATATATACGGTATTTTTATACAGTATTTTTGGAAGGGGAACCATCAGATGTACGGTGTATATGTACGGTTCTGGCCAACCCTGTAGTACATTACGTGTATGTTTTCCCTTCCTGGGCCATTTCGGCAGATGAGACGCCTCTTATTTACTTAATTACATCAGCAAAATATCAAATCATGGAACGCAAGCATTTACGTGGGTAGGATAGTTACTAAAAATACTCGAGCATCAAAAGCAAGGCATGCCAAATAAAAGCTGCAACACTGACCGGACCACAGCACAATTACAGTACTGTCCAGCCTCTGTCCTATTAAGAATGCATGCTGGACAATTGACGCTTAGATTTCAGCTTGATCTTGGTAAGAGGACTTGTAGGCAGTTTGCTTATTCAGATGCAAATTAGCTACAGGATGGAATTCAGTAGCCTGTTTGATCCAATTGCTAACTGTTAATTAATATGTTCATCTAATTTATTATCTATGTAATATAACAACTTGCTCGGTCCTCATTTTGAGTAGTTAGCGAACAATGATTTCAGCATGTCAATATTCAATCCATGTGTGGTATCGCCTGCGTACGTATATGTAACAAAGACATCCTCCGGTCTGGATAAGAAACTTCAGAGGACCATATGTATACGTCAACAAAGGCATTTAGGACTTCAGAGGAGTTTGTTCCATTATAATACCCGTGAAAAAGTATTGAGATAACGAGATCACAAATAGAAAAATGATACGGTGTATCTCCTTACCTGACCCGTCACAAAGACAATAAATGTGTATTGTTAGCAATGTACTTAAACTTTCCCAGGAAGAAATTATAGTCTGAAAAAACCAATCTTGCCCGGTCTACTTCATTGTCATCCTCTTGGCATGCTTTCCTTGATCAATGATCAATGACAACTTCTACATCAAGCTAAAGTTTTTACAACAAGCGTCTAAATAATGCGACTTAATAGACTTATAACAAAAATTCTTTTGCCAATAATAGGCACGTTTGTTTCTGGCATTCCGCCATGCATCTTTAAATTTACTGCTAATCCTCCCACAACTGTTCCCCCCCCCTCAACTACTGCCA
>Ga0307942_1001046_pt1 | contig 21390 bp, 22 predicted proteins | sample OrgLakmetagen175_FD_201846 | JGI IMG/M metagenome (GOLD analysis project Ga0307942, IMG submission 201846) | Saline water microbial communities from Organic Lake, Antarctica - #175 | ecosystem: Environmental > Aquatic > Non-marine Saline and Alkaline > Saline | place: Antarctica: Organic Lake... | reverse complement strand
GAGAACTTTGGGGGGGTGCTCCAAAACTTTATTGGGATGCTTCCACGAAATATTGATATAATTCTTGGAATTCTGAGCTCAAGCCAGTTGATTGGCACCCTTGTTGGGTGATTTAATTAAGGGGGGGATCTGGGTGCCTGGTCATAGAAATGCATGGAATGTCCCCAAGTAGGCCGCGGGGGTGTGTTCAGGCAAGTTACCAGCAATTGATTCCAAACTTGCATTTTACGCATTGCATTATGCATAAGTTAGCATGATGGAAGTAAAAAAGTGCTTTGGCAAAGGTTTTGGCTGGATTTGTGCACTAAACAGGTGGTCAGTACAAGAGCGTGCGCAAACCAGTTTTTGCCCTATAGCTCGTCAGGTATTGTATTATTTGGCATGAAAACTGTGCAGGCAGATAGCTGCTTGAATTCTGAGCAGATTTACACCACTTTCATTAGTGTGAGGCGTCAGGAAGGGGGGTTTGGAGGGGGGGGGGGTATTTTGGGCCGGAGGACAGGGGAAACAGACAGAAAAATATGTTACTCCAGTTCTGATACGAGTTTTAGCCCGGTTTTTCCTCTAAGCGTTGCTGGCAATCTATACGCGTCAAACTAAATCAGAATGGGGCCAAACGATGGCCTGTAGAAAAAGCGGTGTGGTTTTCCCTAAATGTCGCAGCACAATTTCTGTGTTGCACTCGCGATCACAGCTGCTCCCGTCCCCAAACTTACAACAAATATTTGCCCAATTTGGGCAATATTCGCCCAAATATCTCCCCAGACTCTGCACCTCTCCCCAGCCTTGAAGCATCTGTCCAAAGAACAAAAAATCAGCTATCCAATGCATGCCTCAGGTCACGGAATGGTGGAGTGGGTGCAGAGATATGCTTGCGCAAAGTTAAGTGATATATTTGGCTGGCAGGGAGATGAGTTTCCACGGGGGCGACCAGGACAAGACCTCACACGCTCATAGTATTTCATGAATTTCCTCATGAAAGAGAGTAGCTGGAATGCTTTTTCACCACCTGGTGAAACTTACCATTCCCCTTTTCAAATCTATCGTGCTCACGTGCTCACTTGAAAACAACCCAAAGAGAAAGACAATTCAGTTGCTGACTGGGGCTGAAATAGTGGCTGCAATTAGTGGCTAGCATACTGCAGCCGTAATAATTTCTGTGCACTTTCTTGCCTGCTCCTCAAATTGCAGCCATGTAGAGCCATGTAGAGCCTGGTCGGAGGAGTTCAGTCCCTTGATTAGTTGGACTGTACTTGACCAGACCATGCACAATTCAAGATCCCCCTGCCTGGATGGACAAATGACCTCTTGTAGTACCACTTGAACAAATTCATTAGCAGGCGCTCTACGACAGTATCTAGGACACTTTCAGAGCTTATAATTCACGCAAAGGAGAGACCACACCCTGGTTTAGGAATGGCCTAGATTTGAGCTGCTCCACATAAGACAACATTTAACCTTGCAGCGCCGCCATCTTGCAGAGCAGACTCACATGTAAGACAAGGTGCCGGCAAAGGTGTTCTGCCCAACATCTGTGTCAACAGCCAAACCCAGGTCAGCCACCTTGAGCTTGTTCTGAGCATCCAGCAGCAGGTTTTCTGGCTTAATGTCTCGGTGCACAATACCCTGCAACAACAGACACATACAAACACAGTGGAGAAGTCCTGAGCTTGTTCTGAGCATCCAGCAGCATGTCATCAGGCCAAACGTCCGTGTGTATGATATCAATACTTGCAATAATAGGTTGAGTCGAGTGTTATTTGCAGAGTTTCTGTGCTGCTGTCATTACAAGCTCCTGAAACATTATCAGAAAAAGAGTGCCTATTTCTATTCTGGAGCGTGAAATTTCAAATTATCTTTTAAGACAATAAGTAATTTAAAACTTATGGTGATGGCACAATGCTGGGATTGAGGGTAGATGCTCTATGATGCAACATGACTTTTAGGTTACATAAAAGTTAGAACATGATCTCAAACCAGCATTTTGAAAGAATTTTGCCAAGGCTTTCTTCCCTTCCTTTTGCCTCCCCCCTCCCGGGCACTCACACGGTTTAAGGAGTTGATACAAGGATCATGAGTTTTAGGACTTGAGGGCTATTAAAGAATTCAAGGATCAAGACTTCTAATATTGATGCCGCACCAATGTCCTTGCAACATGCTTCAGGCGTTCATGTAGCTTATGTGAATAAATCATGCTAAACTTGCAATTTCACACTTTCTACCTGTTTTCCAGCTGGTAGGAGGAATGGCACAAGTGAGTCATGGTGTTGAGACGGAACAAATTAACTTGTTTTGTCCTGTCTGTTCTTCAACGCAAACAATCATGCCGGAGGCTTGGCCTGTCCCTAGATTGATTAACGCTTATGTGTCAAGCTTTTATTTGGCTTGACCATCTGGTTAAGCTCATGAGTTTCCCTCATTTTTGGCATTTGCTGGTTGCAAGGTGCTCTCAATTCTTGTTGGTATCAGAGGACATAAGGTCTTTGCAAAAAAATTTCCATTTACATAGAATAATCTACCAGGGAGAGAGAAGCGGTAGAGAGGAAGCTAGAATAATCTGCCAGAGAGAGAAAGAGAGAGAAAGAGAGAGAGAGAGAGAGAGAGAGAGAGAGAAAGAGAGAGAGAGAGAGAGAGAGAGAGGGATAGAGAGAGAGATAAGTGGTTGAGGGAAAGAGCGCCAAAGAAAAGGGTTTCACCTGGGCATGGATGTACTGGAGCGCTGTGAGCAGGGGACGCATGACAACCAGCACTGCTTCATCCTCTTTCAGCTGCCCACCTCTGCGTTGCAGCGTGTGAAGAAAATTCATCATTGGTGGGCAAACCCCTAGATGCCTGCTTGTCATCTTAGGGGGGCTGTACGCAATCAGGACCTGTCATGCTTGGTGAGATACTTGTCGGGGCCATTAGTTGCTGCTTTAGTCTCAGACTACCGATGTTCCTTACAATTGAAGGAAAAAGTAAGAAATGGAGCACGCTTGTACGTCCTGCAAAAAAACCCTTTTGGATTCGCCAAAGGTTGTGTTAGCCGTGGCACAATAAGTATTGCACAAAAGAAACGTCACAAAGAAAATGAGAGGTGGGTCACTGCGTAAATGCGTATACGGGGCAACCACTCAAGTACCGGTTCAACATTCCTAATATCCTGAAATTAATCAAGCTCTAGATTCAATTTCCAGCTACCAAAGCAAGATCTAAATGAGTTGCCCCAAACACACACACATTGACAGGCAAGTCACAACGTCAGGTAATGAAGTAATCCTATGGAAGGGGTTTTCCACTGGCATGTGAAATTGCATGTGAAGTTGCATGAAAGGTTGCGCATCGCACTAACCACATGGTTTTTCCGCGTCGTTTCTTTTGACCTTTGTTTATGATACACAACACAAATAAAAACCATTTGATTTTTGCACTGGGTAATCTGTTAAAAAGAATTGGCAACAAAAATGGGGTGCCCATTGCGGCTGACTAGGCACGCACCTTGTGAGTAGCACTTACAGATCAACTGCTACGGATTGCTTTTCATAGCACGTTACATTGAAGACTGCCAATACGGGCCCACACCCTGGGAGTTTGCAAAACGCACAACCATTTTCAGCTTCAGTGCCCCCCTTAAAACAAAACACTCACCTCTGCTTAAGGTACTGGGCCAGGTTACCACCGGGCGCATCCTCCAACACAAGAGACAGGTGGGTAAAGCGCGCATTCAATCCAGTTGCAAACATGCCTTGCTCCTGCAAGTGCAAAGCAAATGAAAGGATCAATGCCCTGTTGACGTGTACCTCAAGAAATTGCTGCCACAATCTAGGTTGCAAGAGACACTTTGCTAAGCTGCGTAAACATTCTCCATTGCATGCAAGCTGCAAGCCTATTTGCCTATTTCCTATTTGTGTCCGTTCACTCACCACAAATGCTGCATACAGTTGAGTGATGCTTGGATGGTCCTGCAAAGTCAGCATTGGCCAGGCAAAGTGCAGATATGCAGATGTTTTGGTTGCTCAGGACTGGAAGCGTTCTACACAAATAAAATCGTGATGAATTGGGGTTACCAAGAGTTGGCTAAGAATTGGTGGGTCACTAAGACTTATAATGTACACAGCTTGATGAATGATTTGTTTGTAATATTTGAGAACAAACAAAACATACCAGGCGCTTTTGCAGGCAGATCTCGCGATGCAAGTGCAGCCTCTCTGATTCGCTCATGTGAAGCAACGAGTATGCTTTTATCACGCATGGCGTTCCGCTTCGCTTGCAGACACCCTGCAAGCAGGTGAGTGAGTGTGTACCCATTTACCATCTGCTATCAATAAAGCAGGAAGCGACCTGGCCAACCAAGAAGGGACAAAAAGGACCACTCATTATGGGGCACGCAGTGCATGAATGGCTTTCTATAGTTTACAGCATGTGCAGAAATGCCTCAATGCCAACATCTAGGTGTCTTTATGTAGACGTGCTTAAGTGTGTATTTGTGAGTTTATTTAAGAGTGCTATTCTGTACGTCTGCATATGACACACAAGTGTGCTTATATGAGTGTGTATTTGCGTGTATGTCTGCACGTGCATATGTGTGTCTGGGCCTGTGCATTTTGCATATGTGTGCAGACTTCACCGGTGTGCGTACTTGCATGCCTGTACATGTCATATAAATTGTGCATTTGTACGTGTTTATAAATTAGTCTAAGTGCGTGTGTGTGCAAGTGCAAATGTGTGTGTGTGTGGGTGAATGTGTGTGAGCGAGTGTGCGTGTGTGTGCATGCATGCTTGTGTTGCAACTGTGTTGTCGACTTGCATTGTTCTCTGGTACTCTAATTTGCATCCTCACTCCTCACAGTACTGCAGCATTTCAACTATCCTGCTCTATATGTATATCCATTATCCATATAACGTACAGCAAATTGTATTCAAATAATTACTCGGTAGCGGTCACAATTTTCCAATGCATACAGCAATCCAGGCTGCACCAAACTGTGCTCCAAGCACGCAATTGTGTTCAATGCCAAAGGCTTAAGGTTTCCTGGATAAGGTTTGGCAATTGGTAACCTCGACATCGACAGACATAAGTTTGAGATGCAATTCTTTATTGCTGCTTCACCATTACATCATGGCCTCACTTTATATAAAAGGGAACAGACTTTTGGGCAGTGTGTTCTGTGTATGCTATGGGGACCTGGGGAAACTGGAGCTCTCTCTATTTTATGCGCGGTACCAAGGGACAACGGATTGAACACAAGAGGTCTACGCTCCCACAACAAGAGAGGGAACAAGGCAGGAACAGCTGACAACACTGACAACAGTTGAAATCTAGCACGCACCAGGTAGCCAGTTGCCTGCATGCAAGCCGCTACGAAGGGTGTCCACCTTATAACAGAGCTAACGATGATCAACAAGGCAGAGCTCTTGCCTCGTTACCCCAGGAGGGGTTTGAAACCACCTGTCTTACAAAGGCTTGCGCAAACTTCGTGCAGCCCTCCCCTTGACCCACAGACCCTGACCGACAAAAACATTGCTCTTTGTGCTGATTACAGCAATGCCTGCATCTATACCCATCATGAAGGGAAGACACGCCCACACAGAAACATGCACACACCTGCACTACCTCACTGGTGCGCCCAGAGTGCAAATGGGTAGTGAGTTCAAAGTCCTTGAGCTCCCACCAATGCCACCACCTCCACAGGCAACGTGGACTCAAGCATGGCGGGTGCCGCTGTCTTTGTCCTTGCTGCCCCGAACCATGACTCGCCACAAAAGGTGCGCAAAGAGAGGGCTCCTCCTAATAAAGTAGCAGTATGTATACACACGCATTGTAAGGCATTCCATGACACCTTTACAACCTAAGCATACCTGCTTCCTCCTAAGTGCAAGATAAATCGTGCAGGGTAGGTGAAGAAGTGTTCTCTGTCTAGAGTTTCAAGAGACTCACATGAGTTATACTAATCCGCCATCTTCAATGCAAGTCCAGCCAACTTCATCTCTCTCCAGGATATTTAACATAAAGAGGAACCAGTCCAAATGAATTGATACTGACAATCATTCAAATGAAGCTCGACACAATGCATGTGAGAAAGCGTAACTTGAAAGTGGACACTCGTCTCTGCACCATCCAATGTAAGACATAGTACCCCACACTCACGTACACACATGCACACTCACAAACACGAATGCACACATGCACATACATGAACACAAACGTGCAAATCCACTTGCTTACGCAGACAAACCAAGCAACGCACGCACACGAATGTACGCACACACACAGATGCGTGTATTTGAGGTGTAGTGCAAGCGCATGCGTGCAACCATAGCAAAAGCTTTACCCTCCAGTTCTCACAAAGTCCAGGCCCCAATCAACCTAAAGGGCCCAGATTGTGCAGGGAGAATGTACGATTTATTGGGTTTTGACTGCTGCGCTTGCAATAATTATAATTCAAGGTCAAACTGAAAACGCAGCCATGCATTGATCTGACCGCTTGCACCGTAAGTGGCATCCTTGCACGTCATAACATCCTCCTGCCTCCACAGTCACTGACAGAGAACAATATGTTCACCTGCAACGAGTGGCAGACACCAGGACAAGGCTGCTGCACTCCTGGCCCTTGCTGGTGGGTGCTAGCAGTGGCGGCTTTGCTCGCTGTGGGGTACAAGCTCATGCATGGAGCGACTGATCTGACTGGTTCAATGGTGGGGCTTGCAAAGTCAGACGTGGATGGTGACGCAGCTAACAAAGGAGGGATAGGAGCGAGGGGAGGAAGGGAGGGAGCAGCTGAGTGAGGCTGGAAGGAGCTGGGCAAGGCAGGCAAGTGGTCCCAGTGCTGGGCTTGACTGCATGACCGTGATTGTTGCACATGATGTTGCTGGGGGGAAGGGATGCTGCGTGGAAGTCCCTGCACACTCAGCACGCCAGCATTGCGGTGATCGCATGGCAACAGGGGCTGCATGCTGGTGAGGGGCGATTGAAAGGAGCTCTCCTTCATCTGCTCCAACACGCACGCCTGAGGGGCTGACTGGACGTGAGGTTGTTGGTAGGGTAAGGGTAAAGCCATAGTGCTCCCTTGCCTCTGCAGCTGCTGCTCTTTCTGCTCCTGCTCCTGCTCCTGTTGAAGCTGAGGACTATTTTGAGTAGCAGCCACTCCTTGGCCATTGCTATTTCTGCTGCTCCTTGTAAGCACCTGTGCATCCAATAACAGAATGCATTGCAAACACAGGAGGAGAGGTGCAAGACATTTGTAGTCCATCTGGAGTCGTCTCAATACATAACCATAAGTCAGGTCAGCCAAACCTGTGGCGATTCTTTCTAATGCATATAATCTCAGATGCAGAAAGATGGGCCCCTACATACTTGCTGTACCCTGGAAGCGAAAAAGGTGCAAACTTACAGAACACACAGACACACTGACCCTGCACTCTTAGTTCCTTCTACATGTGAGCAGGAGTGAAAATTACGATAACACCTTATTATGAGCACGCAATTTCTTCCATATGACTATCTTGCCTTTGATATCCCAACCAATTTGGAAAAATTTTGGAGGAGCTGGGGAAGGTTCTGATTTTGGCCCTAAGTCCCTTTAATTATCCACAAAACATTTGCAAACCTGCAGGTTAAGAATACAGTCTATCTTTTGTGATGCTTTAATCTTCTTTAAGTATTAACTTTGCTATGGCTTCATAAGGTGGTGGTGGTGACAGGAATGGGTTTAAGACCGTGGGGTTAGCGTTACCAAAGATAACAGGCATCCTTTTTGACCTCTACCATTTATTTCCCAGCGGTGCCTGACACTCTTTTGATGAATGACGCCTAATTTTCTTACAACAGGACTCAGAAATTTCCCAACAAGCTTGGAGAATTGTATAGTGCTGCTTGTTTTGTCTCCTACCGTACCTTTGGGTCAGGATGCCTTTGGCATTGTTCAAATTGGCCCTTCCCTAGAAGGCCAGCATGCTGCTGCTGGCACTGGAGGCAGTACCTGCAGGTACCGAGCCAAGGGGGCCCTTCTTGACCGAACGGCAGGTGCCTTGGCTCCAGTATCAAGTTGGTGCGAGGCAGAAAGGGGGTAGAAGGAGGGGCCAAAGTGGCACAAGAGGTGCTAGCTGTTGTCTGGTGTGTAGCATTTCCCAAGTGCGGATGGTGTAGCTGCTGCAGCTGTTGCTCCTTCTCCTGTCTCTCTTCCGTCCTGTGCAAGTAGTATAACATAGAGTGGGGAGGTTTGCATTGCCCTCCATGATGGATCTTCCTGGGGGCTGGCACATGCTGTCCTGTCTGTGTGTGTGTGTGTGTGTGTGTGTGTGCGCGCGTGCGTGTGTGCATGTGCGCATGATTGAGAGTGTGTGTTTTGCGTGCGTGTGTGTGTGTGTGTGTGTGTGTGTGTGTGTGTGTGTGTGAAAGTGCATTTGTGCATATGTGCGAGCAAACCTCTCAGGATGTGCTAGAGACCTGCCCTGTGGAGAGGCGCTCGGAGATACAGGCACGCTCGTCCGCTGGATATGCATGCCAGCTGCGCCCATATTAAGCATTTGGGACGTGCGCACCTGCAGCAGCACAAGCATTGTTTTTGTCAACTCGCTTGCTGCCTGTGCACGTGGATACCAGCCAGCCTCGGCCAGCATTCCAAAAATAACACAGGCGTCTGTGCCAGGACGGCTTGCAGCAGCAGCAGCAGCAGCAGCACATCCTGGATCTTGAGGCATTTGAGGGAACACATGGGGAAAGACAGTACCCACAAGACCACTTACAGTAAGGTACACCCTCGGAATTGCAAAACCAACCCCTTCAGTGCTTGCCTGGGTGAATCGTGCCCTGAACTCAACATTGTGCTGCTGCTTCCCCTGCGCCTGCTGCTCAAACAGGCCCCTGCTATTGCTGCTGCCGTTTTCCTTGGTATCGCCACTTTTTGCTTCTGCAGAGCCACTCAGGCTGAGAGGCGTAGGTTGAGACCTGACGCAGTTAAGTACAAAAGGAGCAGAAAGTGTACCTAAACTGCAAGCCTGGCTGGTGTGTGCTTGAGTTAGATAATTGCTCAACGATCTTGCAAATCTTAGCTACAACCTGGAGGTGTGTGGGATGTGGGACCGGCTCTTGCTCGTCATGTGTGTACCTGAATGCTGCAGCGAGCAGACCTGCCTGCCCAGCCCGTCTGTGCAACCGTGTGGCTGTTGTGCCGTCTGAGCTGTGGCTGTGGCTCCCTGGCAGGACTGCATTGAGAGGGGGCTGCAGCTCACGCTGCTCAGGCAGTGGGATCTGGTTGCAGGAGCTTGGAGGTGTTAACTCGTACAGGTCTAGCAAGCTGCTGCTGCTGCTGCTGCACAGAGCTGCATCGTAGATGCAGGAGGTGTCCGTAGAGTCGCCAAAGGGCCGTAGCCTACTAATGGCTGCTTCAGCTGCTACGGTATCTAGCTTAGGAAAGAGCTCCAACGCCACTAGCAGCATCTGCCCAGGAATCTGGAGTAGTAGTAGGGAGGATATGGACAAATGCTTTGTTTGTAATGTACGTATGTGCAGGCTTGAGCAAATGAGTGAAATGCTAGTGCAATGATAGCATGCCTTTTTTATAACTTGTTGCATATGGTGTACACGCCATTTGGCGGTTGTATACATATAGGGTTGGCCAGAACCATACATACAGGGTGTATATACAGTATTTCTGGCAGGAGAATCACCAACTATACGGTCATATATGGTGTATGTATGGTTCTGGCCAACCCTATATAAGCTGTCATGTGAAGAACTCTCACCGGCACATGCTGGCTCTTGTCCTGGACCTGTTGCTGAACCCCTAGAAGCTGGGAAAGGCTGTGTATCTGCGCGACATTCTGCCCTCCGTCCTGTGCCAGGTGTAAAACGTAGATTAAACGGTTGTAGAGCGTGGCTCTCTGAGGATGCATTGCGTGTGTGTGTGTGTGTGTGTGTGTGTGTGTGTGAGTGTGTATAAGTGTGTGTGTGTGTGTGTGTGTGTGTGTGTGTGTGTGTGTGTGTGCTAGTGAACAGATCCATATACCTGCCCTCCTTGTGCGTGAACGCTTTCGCTGCTTGCATGCTCCATGGAAATGCAGTCAGAAGAAGAAGACAAGGGGGAGTCCCTGTCGGTCGTGGTGGCCTCTGACGATGACTGGCTGACATGGGCTTCCCTTGTAGCTGCTGGGGTCTGCGCTGAGGGGGGTGTGTAGTTCACAAAGCTTTCCCTGCTGGTTTTTGCTGGGCATGCACCCGCATTGACGCTCTCCTCGTTTGCAGGGCTGATGCATGTCCTGCCTGTAGTGTTTGTCAATTCAGCGGCCTGTTCTTTCTCCCAGGAGTGGCGTGTGACTCCCTCCTTTTCCTTCCCTTTGAAACAGCATTTGAACATATTTTTTTACATATCTTTTCACATATTAATAACAAATAAACAATTACTGTCCCTGATTTTGCCATGCTTGGTCTGTGAGTCAGACTGCCCTCATGCCCTCAAATAGAAGTTGGCCAGGACATCCTACCTTAAGCCGAATACGAGGAATACCGATACATTTAGGAGCTGCTGCTTGACAAGAAGGATGCTGGGAACCACATCCGCGAGCGCACACCCTTCAGGGCAACACCCTTCAGGCAACATGGGTTGGGTTGAGGTAATGCAATGCACTGCAGGAAGCTTAGGTAGTATTGGACTCCAGTTCATGCATACTCTAACATAAAGTGCAGTAAATTTCCTGACCAAAAGCAACCTAAAAATTGGTGGTTCGCACAGGGAATTACACAACTCAAAGACAATGACCAAGCGCTTGGACTCATGCAAGAAGATGAAATTGACAGAACGCGTGCCAGGGCCTTAAAAGGAACAGAGGTATTCGAAAGCCCTGATTCAGGCCTATTACGCCTTCTGTAAGCAACTTGCAGATGAACAGAAACATGTGTGCTGTTATTTGACATTTTTGCAGGCGAAGATGCTAAGAGGGGCATGTGGTGAGGGCCTGGCAGCTAAGGGATTACATATAACCGCCTCAGAGGACTACGAAGCGTGCTTGTGTCAGGCACTAGCGGACGTGGCAAAGGAGGTACATCAACCTCCCCCAATCTTCCTACAAATGCTGTTGCAAAAAGATGCGCTCAAAAGATAACACTCTTACATATACACTCACACACACACACACACACCACATACAAACATGTGCACAATTGCGACTCATTTGCACACGTGAGCAGATTGCATGAATCCATGCATACCCACATACATACACGCACAGCTTGATGACGTCGGTGAGATGCTCGTGGAGGTAGGCGCCCCATGCGGTTGGGGGCCTGTGGGATTGACCCCTGAGCAGCTTGCCTCTGTCCTTGGCCTGCTCAGGGAAGGAGCTGCAGCAAAGGGAGCGGTAGCCACAGTGGTAAGTTTCTGCAAAGGGAGCAAGGACGCCTCGTCAAATTGGTAAAGAATGAATGTTTGTGACCCTTTGCTGACCTTATGAGGCTTCCAAGCCCGAGGCATTTAAAATTTTTCGCTCTGTCTACGATACCTTGTATCGTACCTCCAATCGACTGAGTGTGTCTCTCTCGTTCCTTATGTGCAAACATGTACATTCCATTGCACGTGTCTGCAGCTTCGTGAGCGTAGCGTGGACTTGCCCTGCCTTGGAGGAGGTTCCTTGACCACTGGAGCAGTTGCAGATGTGGCAGTTAGACGAGCACCTGCACCTGGCCTGTCACCCATTGAGGTGTGTGTATCTATGTTTGCTTCTGTGTGGGGTGGTACTGCGCATGTGTGTTGCTTGCAGGCTTTAGGCCCCAACAACAACTGTTAGAGTTGCACTTGGTGGCTGTTTCGCCCAACAACAAGTATTGAGGTGTGTCAGACTTCAAAACATACTTCATAAGTATTTTTCATTTTTCCTTCTGCATCGTCCTGCGGCTGCAAATCAAACAGAGATCTATAAGATAACTATGGGCTCTGGTCAGGCTTGTCGAGTTGTAGGTACGGTGCCATTACGGTTTGTACAGTACGGACCGTACTTGCTAAAATAAGGCGTACTACCGTAATTGTCACACCGTAATTTGCGTAATTACGGTAATTTACTGTACGGTGTACGGTACAATGCCGTGCTGGCACTGCCAGTGCAAAAATGACCTCAGAAAAGCCTCTCCATCCCAAAACCTCCCATTTCCACCTCCAGCATGCTCCTCTTACATGCTGACGCCACAAAAATGCTTCCCTGGATGATCATGAGGCTGGGTTGTGGCTGCATCAGCTCAGGGGAAGGGCCCAGCAATGGCTTGCACGGAAACTTAAAGTCGGACGCAGTACTTAATTCCTGGTTAATAATTCGTGTTTTATTCACAACAATTGTTGCGAGAAGAAAAGAAATGTTTTGGGCTGAATTTGGCGCCAAACGGCCAAATTGCAGTTAACATCGTACTTCCACCGTATTGTACAGCCACCGTATACGGTCAGACACTTCTTTTTTAAATAGAGTTATACTTGCACCGTATTGTACAGCGTATTACGGTACCCTGGTAACTACGGTCAAGAAAGCTGAAGTACGGCGTATATCGACAAGCCTGGTTTTGGTACAGGGCCAAACCTCTGCTAAATAACAGGCCTATCAACTGGTGTCACCCTTTAAATGGACCGGGACATACACTGCCTCTTTGATACAGTCTGCAACCGGACATATTTAAGCATATAGCATATAGCCTTCCTCACCTCTTTTTTGTGCAACAATTCTTCTATTTCTATTTCTCTTGGCACAGGTTCGTGTTGCCATTATTGGCAATGTGGATTCTGGCAAGAGCACCATGGTCGGGGTGCTGTGCAGAAGCATGCTGGATGATGGACGTGGGTCAGCTCGTGCAAAGGTATTTTTTGCTACAAATGTTATTGAATGACTCGTCTGTATGTTTGCCTTTGTGACTGTGTGTGCTGGCGTACACGTGTTCGCATGTTTTTTTACTGTTAGTGTACCGTACTGTACCATAACCAATGCGAGGTTTGAAAAAACCCAATTAATAAGCCCCAATGCGAGCAATGCTAGGGGGGCAACACATAATTAATAAACACAATGCGAGCCTATGCGAGGGCCTTCTGGCCCTATGAGCTGCACCTACATGCGTATGCACTCGCGTACGTATGCGTGCATGCGCATGTGTGCTTGCGTGCACGTATGTGTGTGTGCGTCTGCGTATGTGTGCGTGTGTGTGTGCACGTACGTGTGAGCGTGCGTTGTGTACGTGCGTCTGTGTATGGTTATGTACATACATGCGTACATGCAAACGTGTGTACGTAAGTGTGTGAATAAATATTTGTACATGTCCCATACATATGTGTGTTTGTGTGTGTATGTTGTGTACGTGCATGCGTGTGTATACGGTTGCGTACGTATGTGTGTGCGTGCATTGTGTACTTGTGTGTGTGTGTGTTTGTGTGTGTGTGTGTGTGTGTGTGTGTGTGTGTGTGTGTGTGTGTGCACGCGCACGCGCGTACGTGTGTGCATGCGCGTACGTGTGTGCATGCACGTAGGTGTGTGTGTATGTGTTTGTGCATGCTGGTACGTGTGCGTGCATGCGCATGTGAAGGGATCGCAGACGCCCTTCCTCCTGGTGTCGTTTCTCCCCAAGGGAGGGCCAGCCTCCCAACCTGTTTGTCCACCTTGGGGGACTTGAGGGGCGGCTTGGGAGGCTTCCCGGCCTGTCCCCGTCTATGCTTAATTTTATATAATTAATTACAATGCGAGCTTTGCGAGGCCCTTGTAACTTGGATATTTAAATTGCTCCTGACACACCGCGAGGAATTCAAAAGTTCGCGGTGATATAAGTACAGTACAGTACACTTGACTCGCAATTGTTTAATTTAGAAATATTTCTCTCCCTTTCTTCTTCAGATGTTCAAGCACCATCACGAGGAATCCAGTGGGCGTACTTCCTCCATCGGACAGCATACGTTGTGCCTGGATGCTCACGGGAATATCTTGAATGACAGTCAGTTCAGGTGTGCAATTAGTTCTTTTTGCTACTGTACTGTGTGCTTAGTATTGCTAAACCATAAGGTACCAAAATGGTTATTTGCATTATTTTGCAGGCCTCAAGCTTTTGCAGAGCCATGCCAAGCAACTGTGATACTTCTACAATTGTTGTTGATTTGCAATATTGGAATTGCTTTTGGGCCAAGTACAATGGCTCCAAGTTACGCTTCCAGGCTTTTACAAGCTTTTAAAGCACTTCGCTTCTTATGGAGCAAAGGCAGTTACAGCATGCAAGATAGATCGTTATCTTCAGTCTATACAAATGGTCAGAATTGTTTTAAGGTTCGATAACTTTCAGTTTTCCAGCTTATTGTATTGCAAGGGCACTGCAACTTATTAATTGCTTGCAAATAGACCAAGCGTAGAATAATAGATACCGCACCTTAACGTACTCACCCCACACCCCAAATTTTAGAAATATTTAGTAGAACCCCGCACCTTCCCGCACCCCCAAATTATATATTTTTGCCCTTCCCGCATCAACCCGGCAGGGCCTTTAGCCCTGTTCAGCACCAGTAAGCTTCAAACAATGTCAATGAAAGAGAACACCGCAAAAGGGCAAAGGAAAACAAACATTCTGTGTGCATGTGAGGTTGCTCTCTGTTCTGCTACAATCTACAATACGCCCTTCCCAAGAATTGCTTCCTCTAGCCACTATCACTGCTGCTGCTGCTGCTGCTGCTGCTGCTTGTGTGCGCTGATGGTGTTGCTTGTGTGTGGGCAGCCTTGATGACCTCGTCTGACCCACCTGCTCATCTGCTGCTAGATTGGGTTGCTCTTAACCTGCTCAGCATGCGCAAGTTTTGTAGCTTGGTCCTCTTCAACCCCTACGCCTTCCTCCCACTCATCTTTCCCCTGCCACACAGCTTCCCCCGCAGGGCCAAAAATGTTATTTAGGCGGGTTTATAAGAAAGAAAACGGTAACCACTTTCCAATTCCCCTGCTCGACATGGGGATCATCTTTTAATCAGCTTGAAATAAGTTGTGCATGTAAGACATGCTGAGTTGGCCACCAGCATCTGTGAATTACATTGTTTGTAGTTGGTAGAGTATAACAGGATCGCATTTGTGTGACCATTGAATACTTTACATACCAGGTTGTTTAGTACAGAGTTTGTCCTGTTATAAATGCTTGTGAACTTTCACGCATCTTTCAAAACCGTGCTCCTAGAAAAATGCATTGAGCAACCCTCCTGCAAACAATACTCTGTGAAAAGTAAGCACATACACATCTTCAGTGTTGAGGGAAATCTTTTACTGTGCTCATTGAATGCAACTTCAGGCTTAGAAAGAGTGAAAATAAGGAGGTATTGGTAACTGCACCAAAGATCCCATAGAGCCTTCGTAAGAAGTTCAAGTTTGTTTTGCAGTTGGCCCACCAACCCTCTTTCCATCTACATCCGGTTGGCTGTACTTACACAGCCCTGCAGGGAATCATTTGAATGTGATAGAATTGATTTGGTTTGAACTGAGCCGCTGTTGAAAAAGCAAGGTACTGATTATACGGCAAAGCATCAGCTTGTTTGCAATGCTGAGGTATCAGCAGTCCTATTAGGGAATTTTAAGGAGGAGGTTTCATTTATCAGTGTACGGTGTAGAAAGATACTGCCTGACATAATAGAGGACACCTCCTTTTTTCCCAGCTTGCTTTACTGCTCACTACTGTGACTGCTTTCACCTGCAGGAATGGTACAAGCAGTGAATATATTGCTCGTGCATCCAAGGTTGTGACATTAGTGGATCTGGCAGGCCACGAGAAGTACTTTAGGACGACTGCATATGGTCTGACAGGTGTGGCACCTTTGGGCTTCTCATTGATGATCATGCACAAATGCTTGTCTGTGAGCTCTGGAATTGCATTTTGGGTAAGGCGTAATAACGTACAAGAGGGTGCTTCAGAACAAAACTGAGCCTTTACTAAGATCTCCAACCAACGTTTGCCAATTAATTTGGCAGCAATAAATTACAGCACTCTCCACCGAGCGGATTGCTGCATCCAGTCTGAAAATTTGAACCCACAGCGCAAATCCCGAAAAGACGCGTCCGGTGTGGACAAGCTTAGCAGCGTAGTTTACAGTGTGCACAATGCACGGCGTTGGAGGCAAGCTTCTTGACCCTTTGAAAATCAAGGCCAAGTTTTTCAGTAGCTCCTGAGTCCTTTATTCAGTTTGTTAGTGTTTGTTAAATATCATACTTAGGGTTTATTTAAATGCGTACCTTTGAAATGGCCTGACCCCTGAACTGACAACCCTGCTTCAGAGTGTGAGTGTTGTAGATGGTGCCACCCATGAGGCTAATGTGGGGAGGAATAAAGGCTCCTTGAAGATTGGTGCAGAGATTGTTGTGCTGTTCCTGCGCGGCGCTCGGCTGGTTCTGAGGTCTCGTGTGTCCTCAAAAGTACTTGATCTTGAAGAGGTCACATTGAAGTACGCTGCGATCTTTGGGTTGGTGCCGTCTGGGGAAGGCGGATCTGCTAACGGCTGGCAGTACTGTGGGGTGATCACAATCTTTCTCAGTTGCCCCCTGCCACTCCAAAGAAGCCACCCCCCGTCATTATCGTTTTTATGTTTTTGCGGAATGGGTGCAACCAGCACGTCATCTAAAGGCTAGAGGTAAATCCAGCTTTTGTCTGAGAAGCGAGGTGGAAAAAGCCACCGAGGTAATCCTAGTTTCAGCTGTTCCAGGAGTCTAAAGAATATGTCAGCCGTTTGCTGCTGCCTGTTTTCATGGAGGTAAAGATTGACACAAAGACGCTTGCTTTGCAAGCGGCTTATTGATGATATTTCTGCATGCTAGGTTATGTTTCTTAATGATTATGTTATTATGTTTCATATTTGTGTGTGTTTGCACCCAGAGAAAAGCATAGGGCACAGTTTGAATGTGGGTATAGAAGACAATTTCGCAATGTAGAAGCCTTCTGTATGGCCCTGATCTCTACAAGCAGGCTCCATTGTACTCCGTTATCGCTTTTGCACTTGTGTCTATACACTAATTTGCTCCATGAGTTTTGATATGCAATGCGTGCAGGCCACTTGCCTGACTACGCCTGCCTGATTGTGGGAGCAAACATGGGCATGGTTGGCATGTGCAAGGAACACATGGGCGTTGCTTTGGTGAGTTTTGGTGTCAGATGCGAGCAGCGCTTGTTCCCTGGTGTGTGGTTCTTTTGCACAGGTTCAGAAATTTGTGCTAGCACAAGCACAACAAAAAATAACAATCGTGCATGCAATACAATGATATGAGTTCCTCCTTTATTTTTCACACAGGCATTGAAAGTGCCAGTTTTCTTTGTGATCACCAAGGTGGACATTTGCCCAGAGCACATTCTTAAGCAAACTGTTCAGGTATGTGCCATAGGTGGTATGGCTGCTCTCAGCATTAGTGTCATTCAGCCCACTAATTGCTGTTCTTGCTAACAACCATAATCTGCTTGGCCTTAAATTTTCTTGAGCAAATAGCTGTTCCAAACTGCAGGCTCTGACTGCCATCTTACGCAAGCCTGGAGTGAAGAAGAAACCCTTCTTGGTGCGTTTTATTTCAACCTGGCAAACGTTCTTTTTTCTGAACATTGTGATCAGCATGGGGACAATGAAGTGCTATGGTTGTAAAGAAGTACACTCTTTCACCTGTTCTTATTCTGTTCTCGTTTATTGCTTAACCAGGTGCGTACCATGGACGATGTTCTCCTGTGTGCTCGCAACATGCACACAGACTCACTTGCGCCTGTGTTCCTTTCCTCAAGCGTGACAGGTGGGAACGCATTGCTTTACCAAAGATTGCTTTAGATTAGTTGGCATAAGCACAATAGTACAATCTTGTTTGTTGTGCCTGCCCACACAGCGCCCGCTGCCCGCGCGTGCCGCTGCTCCAGTTGACCATCGAGGCCTTAATTTAGCCTTTAACACCCTCTTTGGTCACTTCTTTACAGGCAAAGGTCTTGACCTTGTGCGCGTTTTTTACAGCCTGCTGCCTCAAAGACAGCGCTGGGTGGAGAGGCAGGTGGGCATGCTACTTAGGGGGAATGGAATTGTAGGCACAGGTAGAAAGAAATATTTTGACGTGCTGGTAGCTGCTGCTGCCTGTTGTGCTGAGTACGTGAGCTCAAAGTGTCCTTCAATTTCTGCAGAGCGGGCTGGCAGAGTTTGTCATCGACGAAACGTTTGGCGTCCCAGGCGTGGGCACCGTGATTGCAGGCACTGTGAAGCATGGCATCATTCGTCCAAACACTACGCTTCTCTTAGGTACGGGTAATCCTATTCCCTGTTTAATGGAGTCAGGTATGTACAATGAGATCTTCATTCGTTCAGCTGGATAAGAAAGGCACGTAGGTCTTTATACGCTAGCTTTTGAGCGTTTGAACATTCTCACCAGGGCTGCAGCATTTTTTACATGTTACTTTTATGGCAATGGTGTAAGTGCAAGCAACATGCACGTCTTCCCACAGCCTCAGAGTCACTGGTGTTAACGACAACGGCAAAAAACAAATATAATGACCATATTTGATATCGAACATACCCCCCCCATCCGAGAGATTGTATACCTGGTGGTGAAGAGTACAGTGACGACCACGATTTCCGTCGAACAGCTTTTCTTGATTGTATGATGTCAACCCAAAACAACCTTTTCTAATGCGTCTCAGAAGTGATAACATTGTTAATCACATGCATTCTTTTTCTGTTCTAAATGCATGCCATGTGCTTTTGACGATTCATTTCTTTGAACTACTGTAAATACGATTAACTTAAGGCTAATTGTAATTCAAATTGTTTTTGTTGGTTGAAAATACCTGTGCAACAAAGCCAGCAAGCAATTCTGTATGGCTGGAGATAACCCAATTCCTTTTTTTGCACACAGGCCCTGATATTGCAGACGGCTTGTTCAAGCCCACTACTATTAAATCGATCCATTACAAGCGCCTGCAAGTTGGGCAGGTAGTAGCTGGGCAGACTGCGGCAATGGCACTGAAGAAGGTCAAAAGATCTCAGGTACTGCATTGCTTCTTTCACTTTTGCGTTAGCCTGATTAACTAATGGGTATCATCCTTTTCATCTAAAATACGAAATTCTCATGATTGCTAGTTGTATCGAGCAACAAAATTGAGAATTCTGCGCTACTCGTTTTAACCTGAAGGTGCGGAAGGGCATGGTCCTTGTCGATGAAAGGATCAAGCCCGTGGCCAGCTGGGAGTTTGATGCTGATATTGCCATCCTGACACATAGCACCACCATCCAACCTTGCTACCAGGTGAACAAGGATTTATGCATGTGATATCTTTGCAGAATTACCAGGGTTGTTCAGTTCGTTTTCTTGGAGTAAGGGTTCGATAAAGTTTGTGAAAATTCTAAAACCCTCAAACTGTTTGAGCTGTTTGATGTGCAGTTTTGGAAATGAAGAAATTTGCTGGTTTCCGTGGTCATACCCCCTCCAAAATATACTTATTTTGTCTTCATCAATAAACAAAAATCATAACATTTGACAGCCATCTGAGGTTCTTTCCTGCATTCTGGATGAAAAAGAGCCCGACGAAGGTGTGCGCAAACGGCAAACCCGAACTTTATACCCAACCTCAAACTGAAGAAACCTAAGAACTGCTGCCTTGCAAGAGCAACCTTTTTCCTGGCTCTATCTCTTTGCTCCACTCAGGCAGTGATACACTGCGAGATCATCCGCCAAGCTGCTCGTGTTGTCGCAATGGACCATGAACTCCTACGCTCCGGGGACCGTGCTTGTGTCAGGTTTCGCTTCTTGCAGCGGCCTGAGTTCATCTCGCCCAACACACGATTTGTGTTCCGTGAAGTAAGTTTGTACACCTTTTGATATATCTCAATGTAGCTGATGTTTAGAAAGTTGAAGTATGCTAAAAAGACGCCTTAAAACCCTTATGCACTAGTTTCATCATGCTCGGCGCGTAAATTCACATTTTTAATCCTCATACGTAGGGACGCACGAAAGGAATCGGATTGGTTATCGGTACAGAGCACCAGCCATTGCTTCTCCCTCCAGTGTACTCTGTCCAGCCCAACCAAGAAGAAGCAGTTTAGGCGCAACAAGTTTTTGTCTGTACGTCTGTACCTTAACAATTTATCTGGGCCTGTTTTTCCTTGTTCCAGCTCTGCCGATGTGCGTCCAGTTCTATTGCTAGTTTTTTTTTTTATATTGTATATTATTGCCAGCAGAATAATTTATCTAGATATAAAAGGAGGGATCGCAAAAGTTATGGAAAAAAGCATGCCTGAGGTATTTTTGAGCAATTCGTTCTAGGCATATGCTTTGCTGGAGACACTGAGAGGCTCAAAGACTCAAAAGCGGCACATATAGCTACAGATTTGCAGATTTACAGAGTTACAGAGTTACAGAGTTACAGATAAAGCCATCTGTCAAAATGTGCGACTGCTAGGCTGCGTATGTAATACATGTAAAAATTGTGATAATTGTTGTTGTAGCACCAGATTTGTAGCACCTACAAAAAAACCCTTGGATAGGGAAAAAAGGCACAACGTGACATTGCAGCACTGAATAAAACCAGTAAAATGAATCAAGCATCTGCCAGGACCAACCGACCGCAATAAATCAAAGAGGGGGAATTATCATCTGTGTGTTTTGGTCACGAGAATTAATAGACTATCACACTGAGGATACCAAGAATAAGGGAGGCAAATATTATTGTATACTATAAACTCGTGTGAGGAGCAGCACGCACATGCACAACGAGAGGGTCTGGAACATCAAACGTGGTTTGGTTCATCACTATTGCTGCGGGCCCTGCTGCTAGATGAACTCTGAACCAGCAATTGCCTGCTTAAGACTGTAAAATCGTGTATAAAGAGCAATACTGAAATCAGATATAAAGCATATTAGGTAAGGTAAGGTAAGGTAAGGTTACATCACTATATATGCCTCAAATCTCAGCGGAAGTTTGGAAAAAGCCTAAAGCATATTAGCAGGCACTTCCCGTTCTTTGTCTTCCAACACATCACACAGCAAAGCACAAACAGAACTAAGGGCTTGTTCAACAGCGTGTTTTGACTCTTTAAATCTGCCTTGGAACCAATAGCACCTTGCAGTCAAGATGTAATGATTTTTGTTCTACACAGGGGAAAGCACACTGCTGTTCGTTTATAGGAATTGCGCTCAGGCAAGCGTCAACATGAATGAAACCTCTCATGTATGCACACACCACGTCCTCTATCACGTGAGCCAGCCCTTCATCAGTATTACCAAGCGTATCAAAGGTTCAATTCTGGCACCTGAGTGTAAAGTTTCTTCTTAATTCGTAGTAGAGTCTGTGCTGTTAATGTATTGGGTCAATCACCTTTTGGACATCTTGGCGCCAGGATGTCCAAAAGGTGATTGACCCAATACATTAACAAAATGTGAAGCCGGGTGAGGCTTGCGTGACAAGAGGTCACGGGTTCA
>Ga0307942_1001043_pt1 | contig 21430 bp, 28 predicted proteins | sample OrgLakmetagen175_FD_201846 | JGI IMG/M metagenome (GOLD analysis project Ga0307942, IMG submission 201846) | Saline water microbial communities from Organic Lake, Antarctica - #175 | ecosystem: Environmental > Aquatic > Non-marine Saline and Alkaline > Saline | place: Antarctica: Organic Lake... | reverse complement strand
GTGCACTTTGTGAACTTTGCTGCTAAACTTGTCCATACCAGACGTGCCCTTTCCAGTACTATTATCAACTCTCATCAGGAGCCGGTTTCAGGCCAAGCCTGCAACCCTCTTGATCCCCATTGTTTTTTCTTTCCTTTTTGTGTTGGAGGAGCTTTACGGTACTCGGTACCAAAGTGGCTCCTTTTCCTTAATTATTGTGGGGAGTGGTTTTCACTGCCTGCGTGGTTTGATTTACCTACTAGAAAGGGCACAACTGATATGGGCTAGTTAAGCAGCACAGTTGACAGAATAGATATGTCGGAAGCAAGTTTCTGAACCCTGTGAGTATGAAGACCAAATTTCAAAGTCTACTAAGGCAAGGGCAATCAGACTCTTTCGTCTATGTAGTAAGTCTATTGTCTATTAGCCTCCCAGTCAGACAGCCACCATCCAGTGTGGCGGCCTAATGATAGCCAAGAAGTGGGCTCCAGCTTCTTGGCAACCTGTGTTTGCCATGGATCGTTTTCGGAGGAGTTTTATGGTACAGTACGTTTCATTCACCTCTATATCCTCTTCCTTGTTGTTATTGATGTTAACTGATTTGCCTTATCTTTTTGCTTTTAAGGCTCCTGCACCAGCAGGTAACTCTGTGCCCCTTTTCTGACCTGTCGGATCTAATCACCATCAGCAAGCAGGGAGTGTGGATGTACCCAGCATGAGGGAGATAATAATGCCACTTTTGCCATATAAAGACCAAAGACTTCAATTAGGAAGGGAAGTTGTGTGCAAAAGCGCTTGCGCAGAAACCCTGGCCCCTACTAATAGTCTGGTCTTGCAGATCTGTCTTGTGGGTTTAACGTTCTCTTATATTGCTTAAACAAAGTAAGTGTTTCTTATGTCTTTTCACCTGTTGCTAGAAGCCCAAGCATTAATTCATAGCAGATAACCCTCTGAAGCATTGTGTTTTGGGGTAACAAAAAAAAGTGAGCAAATAAAATACACGAGGCAGGAGGGTGTTTTATTTTTTTGGACGACACGTTTACTTTTTGATACGGACGCCCATGCACACGTGACTACCAGGCACCCATAACTGGCTTGCACAGTCCCATATTGCTTCTATTTCTTCAGAATTCCACTGACTATATCATGCTGGCACAATCCTGTAAGTTTGTGGTTAATTGCTGCTTCATTGGCTTGACTCACCCCGCGGCCTGCACTGAGTGCGTGTGCCTCTGACTTTTTGAAATGTCCACAGGCCCCCCCTTTTACCCAATTTACTCAAAAAGGGTGCCAATCGGCTGGGTTTGAGCTGAGGATTTCAATGATATGTTTAAAATTCCGTGGGAGTGACCCAGAAAAAAACTGGAGACCCTCCCCAAAAAAACTATAACCACATCGGGAGACCACCCCACCCGCCCCCCTCCCGGATTCGACTCATATTTAATCGATTTGACACGTGTCGTCCAAAAGTTATGCTTCCTACACCCTCCTGCACGAGGCAACAAAATTGTGTAGCAATTCTAGTTACGGCTGCATGAAGGGTCAAGTTCCAAGGCAATCACCCCCCCCTGCCAATTCGCCAGGGCAATAGCAAAAATCTGTGAGAAAAAAACAGCTGCACTGCTCTTCATAATAAATGCACATCAATTCACACACTGCTATGTACACTGCTATCTTATACAATGAAATGTTGTACATCTGAAGCAGTGCTCTCCGTTCCTACAGTTTCCCCCATCCGTCAGTTTCTGCTACGGCTTTTTTTTGTCGTTGTTGTTGTTGTTGCCCTCTGCTGGCTGCTCGCTCTTCCTTCCCGATGCCCAGCTTTTTATCAAAGTCAGAAGCCTCCATGTTGTCGACCTGCAAGGGTACGAACAAAAGAGAACCATAATAACTAGTCCAACACATGTCTCACAGCGGATACAAGTATTTTAGGCTCTCGTCTTGCTGGCCTAGAAAAGGTGTGCACACACATTCATAAAGGTTTGCGATTTCAATACCTTAGTGGCTCTTTGCCCTTATTTATCAATGTGGGGAATGGCTGTTTTCTGTCTGTGTTGCTTTCCCTTTCTTTTTTCTTTCCATACAGGATGGTACGCAATGAGTCTGCACAACCCCATAGCACAAAAAGATGAGAGCAGGTCAGAAATCCCTTTTGCTCCTCTCTGTCACATGCGTGTGAGTGAGCAAACACGAGACTTGCTATAAAGACTCACGTCTCACACAGCTAGTGTACGCCAATTTGTGCCCAATCATACCACAAACATGCCATCATGCGGCACAAACAGATCTCAAACTTGTTATGTGAACATGCAATCTATGTTACACATTGCAGTCACTCGTAAATCGTGTGTCACGCTTATTGGCTGTGGTGTCTTTGGCTGATGAAGAGTGTGTGCGTGTGTATGTGTGTGTATGTGTGTGTGTGTGTGATCTTGATCACAATGCAGTCACTAAGTAAAGCGCGTGTCACGCTTATTGGCTGTGGTGTCCTTGGCTGATGAAGAGTGTGTGCGTGTGTGCGTGTTTGTGTGTGAGTGTGATCTTGATCACAATGCAGTCACTAAGAAAAGCGCGTGTCACACCTGCTGGCTGGTGTCCTTGGCTGATGAAAAGACCATGTCCTCCTCGGCAAGAATCAACTGCTGGCCTTCTTTTCGTGCAGATGCCAGCTTCTACACACACAAGAACAAGAGGCAGATCATGCACACAGATTAAAAGTTGTGAGCTTTACGGAAGCAAGTCAGTCCCTTCAAGCCCCTCCTTTCTACTTTGATGTGCCAAATGCGGAGTCAAAAAAATGTTCAGTGTGTGAGTACCCTAACGCAACAAAATGTACAGCGTATTGATTACCCTAATGTTCAGTGAATGAGTAACCTAACGCAACATAATGTACAACGTATAAGTATGAATACCCTAACGTTCAGTTTATGAGCACCCTAACGCAACAAAATGCACAGCGTATTGATTACCCTAATGTTTAATGAATGAGGACCCTTACGCAACAAAAAGCACAGTGTATGAGTATGAAAACCCTAATGTTCAGTGTATGAGTACCCTAACGCAACAAAAAGTACAGCGTATCGAGAACCCTAACGCATTCAACGACCCCACGCATCCCAGTAACCTCCTTTTGTCTTCCGCCTCTTTCTTTCCACCTCAAATAGCAAAATTTCAATGTTCCTGAAACTCCTTCCCATAACAAAGTAGCTCCAGGTACTTGCTTGGAGTCATGATGGCTTACGTTATTTTTCTTTCCAAAGCGCACCTCGCAGGCCAGCTAAGCGCACCCACGGCATAGCACCTCACACCCACACTCACACTCACACCAACACACACACCAACACACACACACACACACACACATGCTCAACTTCAAAAGCATTCACCCATACCCATACAGGCACACCAATCACCCACACAGTCAAAACGAAATCTCGTCCCTCTGTCAAGCCCACATTATTGTAGCAACCCCACATCCCCATTCCAGGCTTCACCTCACCCCCACTCAAAGTATTAAACTGCCTCATACCCCAAAACTCACCTTTTTCAGCTGCGCATCATCCTTCAGCACTTCCAAGAGCCGGGCAGCTGCCAGACGGGCCTCGTTGCGCATCATGATGGCAGCATTGCGCGGTTGATGGCGCAGCCATCGTAAGAGGGGAATGGCAAAGAAAGCAGCGGCGTACAGCTGGAAACGCAAGGGAGGAGTGATTTAGTCAGGAGCCATCGTAACACGGGAATGGCAAAGAAAGCAGCGGCGTACAGCTGGAAACGCAAGGGAGGAGTGATTTAGTCAGAAGCCATCGTAAGAGGGGAATGGCAAAGAAAGCAGCGGCGTACAGCTGGAAACGCAAGGGAGGAGTGATTTGGTCAAAGGGGTTTCACAATGGCGCACGTGGAAGACAAACACAAAAAAGTGGAAGAAACAATAGGACGCGGAACTTGTGGGCGGGCTGATTAAAACACAGAGGCGTAGAGTTTTACTTCAAGAAAAGAGGGATCAGGTGAGTGGAGTACGACACAAGGGAGAGAGATGCAAAGAAACAGGTGTGTGAAGTGCGACAAAAGGGAGAGAGAGATGCGAGGGATTGGGTGTGATGCAGATGCAAGGGATCAGGTGTGTGAAGTACGACACAAGGGAGAGGGATGCAAGAAAATAGTGGCATATAGCTTAACACAAAAATGATGGGGGTGTGAGGAACATGAGAAACATGACTACACAAGGGAGAGGGATGCAAAGAAGCGCAAGGCAGCAGCTTAAATTGGGCAAGCTGGTGGGTAGGCAGTCCAAGGGATGCGAAAAAGGAAAAATGAGTGCGACAAGTGAGCAGCAATTAGAAACAACTGTTACCCACTTTGTTTTGCGCACATTGAGCACACACACACAAAACGCGCCTTGTACACACACACACCTTGTACACACACACCTTGTACACACACGCACACCTTGTACACACACACCTTGTACACACACACACACCTTGTACACACACACCTTGTACACACACACACACCCCTTGTACACACACACACCCCTTGTACACACACACCCCTTGTACACAAGGTGCGTAAATGACACAAAACGTCAACAGCATGGAAAGGGGTGCTCATTGAATCCTGTGCCGCTGCAAGACTACCCTAAACATTTGTGCACATACACACACGCATACACACACACACTCACACCCACGTGCACACACCCACATGCACACACACACACAACACGCACACATGCACATACACACCCCAAGGCACACCTGCAGGCCAGGCATTGCGTTGGCAATCCAGCCAAGGCCTTGGGCAAAGAGGACGTACCGTGAACCTGCACGTGTTTGAAAATGTGTTGAGGTATGTATATATACATATACATATATATATATTGTGTTGAGGTATGTATATTACATGTATAAATATTGTGTTGAGGTATGTATATTATATGTATATATACATATATAAAGAGAGAGAGAGGGAGAGAGAGAGAGAGAGAGAGGGAGCGAGAGGGAGAGAGAGAGAGAGAGAGAGAGAGAGAGAGAGGAGAGAAAGAGGGAGAGAGAGAGAGAGAGAAAGAGACAGAGAGAGACAGAGAGCTGAAATTCCCTGCGCGTATGTAAGATATACATGCCCCCATATATCCACGTCCTGCTGTAATAGAGGCACGTGATCACAGCGTCAAAGTCACTGCAATTTGTTCAAAATTAACCCACCCAAACATTGTTTGTTTTTTGTGGTGCGTCTAGTCTGTCATTTTTGTCATCGTTTGCCTTGAAGCAATTGATAGGTCAATAATCATCTTGCGACACAAGGGGGTCATAATATGTCCCTTGTGCTGCAGGGAAAAAATCATGGTAGCAGTGATAGCACGCAGGCACTACCCTACAGGAACACCCACAGGCACACCCACAGGAACACCCACAGGAACACCCACAGGCACACCCACAGGCACACCCACGGGCACACCCAAAACGGAAGTGTGAGACAGCAGGAGATGCTGGACAGCAGGTCAACCTTTTCTGTTTGTAGATTTCATCCCCTCCTTTACACCTTCTGTGTAATATAGTTGATATTCCTTGCTTCCTCTCCTCTGTTTTTTCTATTTGTCTAGCTCAGCGCTCATGGACGACACTCACTTGGATCTGTCAGCATATAACTCAAGATGCCCACACCCAAGATGTTGAAGCCGCCTAGGCCAGATGCCAGGGCCACCTACACCGAATCAAAGCAGAAACATGGTCAGTGTGTGACCTGCATGGTATAACAAACTCTCTACACACACACACACACACACGCACACACACACGCACACACACACGCACACACACACACACACACAAACACACACACACACACACAAACACACACACTAAAATCGCGCCTAAGTCACCACTCCACCAAGGTCAGGTGCTCCGCGCACACACACACACACCAAAAATTTCAGCTGACACATCCAAAGCTGACACACAAACCCAAAGCTAGCACACACACACACATACACATACACGCACAATTACAAGCTTCCAGCTAACAATTCAAAATAATAAAAAGATGACAGGGCACGCGGCCGCTACAATCACTGCACAGGGGGGCTTGTGAAACACACACGCACACACACATGCACACGCACACACACATGCACACGCACACACACGCATCCTGGGGTGATATACAAAACGAAAAGATTGGCAGACAGAGCACACAGGCCTGCAGTGACACGCACCTGACATAATGATGCACACAGGCCTGTAACCAAACGCACCTGACATAATAATACGCACACAGACCTGCAGTGACACGCACCTGACATAATAATACGCACACAGGCCTGTAACCAAACACACCTGACATAGTAATACGCACACAGGCCTGTAACCAAACGCACCTGACGTTACAATACGCACACAGGCCTGCAGTGACACGCACCTGACATAATAATACGCACACAGGCCTGTAACCAAACGCACCTGACATAATAATACGCACACAGGCCTGCAGTGACACGCACCTGACGTTACAATACGCACACAGGCCTGCAGTAATACACACACAGGCCTGTAACGAAACGCACCTGGCCTGAAGATGCCTTGGTAAGCTCCCATTCATTCTCTTGCGCGTTAGCAGGTATAGTCGCATATCTACTTGGCCTCTGCATGCACACACAAAAATCTTCTTTTAAAACACACAGGGGCCCTCGTAAATCAGTGCAAATGCAGGCTCGCACACACAGACATGCAAGCAAGCAAGCACACACACACAGACACAACATACACAGGGGCCCATGTAAATCAGTGCATATGCAGGCACGCACAGAAACGTAGTATGCAGCCCCTGCTATTCTAAGCAGGTGCGCAAACAACTTAACGGTGATCAGGAATTGCTGTGCATAATTTGTTCACCAGGACCCTACTGTGACATTTGCAGGCACGCACAAAAACGCAGCAGTCCCTGCTTATCAGTGAAAAGGTGGGCGTACATACAATTCAGACACACACACACACGCATGCACGCACGCACGCACACACACACACACATGCACACACGCAAAGTAAACACGCACGCACACACACTTACACACAACACACACACCTCGTCGCGTGCTGTGAGCTGCAGGCTGGGAAATTTGTACAGCAAGCCTCCTGTGGCTTCATCCACAATGGGCTCACCCCCAAAGCGCAGCAGCGCAGGCAGCACAAATGATTCATCCTCGTACGCCTGCAAGGTGTAAGCCAGCATCCCTGTTGTGTGTTGCGTTTTATTAAGGGCTCGCTTCAAAGCGCAGCAGCGCAGGCAGCACAAACGATTCATCCTCGTACGCCTGCAAGGTGTAAGCCAGCATCCCTGTTGTGTGTTGTGTGTGAATGAGAACTCACTTTAATGCGCAGCAGCGCAGGCAGCACAAACGATTTATCCTTGTTTGCCTGTGTGAGTTCAAGCAGGTGTGTGTTATGTTTTGCATGCAAGTTAACCCCACGACTCAGAAGGGTAGGTGCCATGAACGGTCGCCTCTGCATAACACCTGCATGAGGACAACGAAACGCTTGTTGGGTTTTGTGTTGGGTGCGAGTGGGTGTGGTGTGCGTTTATGAGGGGGGGGGGAGGGGGCTTTCTGAAACACAGCGGCACAAAGAGCACGCAAGATAGAGTTGGCCAGAACTGTATATGCAAACCGTATAGGACTGTATACTTGGTGAATTCCCTGCAAAAAAAACCGTGTATGTACACCGTATATAACTGGTTCTGGCCAACCCTAAAGATACTAGTAAACATTGTCAATGGAACGACGCACAGCTAGTGGCAACTCATCAATGTTGAGTGAGTGATTCATTGCTTTCATGCGGCACAGGATGATGCGGGAACGCGCGCAATTGCTTGCGTCGTAATTCTTTGTGCACATCTCAAGAGCTTTACAAACGCGATGTGATTTGATGTGCAGAACCAAGTCTGTGTATGTATATGCGTAGGGTTGGCCAGAACCATGTATATACGGTGCATACACGGTATAATTGGCAAGGAAATCACCAAATGTACGGTCATACACGATGTGTATAAATATTTAATTCTGGCCAACCCTACGTGTATGCACGCTTCCTTGGGGGCGGAATGGTTACATCATACGGTATCATATCATGGTCATCATGGGGTATCATGGTCACCATGGGGGGTATGCACGGTTCCTCATCATACGGTATCACATGATCATCATATACATGATCATATACATATACATATACATGATCATCATATACATGATCATCATATACGGTATCATATCATACGGTATCACATGGCCACAGATTATGCGTTTGTCTCTAGCAACCCTATTAAAAAAGCCCCACAGCCCTACAGGCAATTGTTAAACCTTACGCTCATTATTGATGTGCCGGTACGCCGTATTTTAATTTCATACCATATATACGGTACAATACAGTGACGTTACGTCACAGTCAAAAACCATACAATAGGTCAAATAAGAAGAAAACGAAACCGTACATACAGGTACAATTTGACCATATTTTGCCAGATTGTTTGCCTTTTTGCAGGGGAATAAGAGGTCCTGGGCAATCCCTGGTCAGAACTGCGTTTTTTGTTCTTCACCCCATGCATTTCTCTCTTAACAATGCCTCACAGTTGCATATACTTACATGTACAATACTACAAGTATCTGCACTGAGCAGGTTTTGCCAATGACGACCCTTTTGGTGCAAAAATGGCAAGTCCCAGCCTTGCACCGTACCGAAACCATACCGTATTCCATCGTAACTATGGTTTACACCTAGAGTTGGCCATAACTGTATATATACGCCGTATACGACTGTATATTTGGTGATTCCCTGCCAAAATGCCGTTTATAAATCGTATATATATGGTTCAGGCCAACCCTATCTACACCACAAGTTACCGTCACCGTACTAAACCGTATATATATGGTTCAGGCCAACCCTATCTACACCACAAGTTACCGTCACCGTACTAAACTGTACGACCCTACACCGTACCGTACACCCGTACTGGCACATCACTGACGTTCATGCTTACGCTAGCTAATTTGATACTATGACCATGCATCATGACCAGGCTTGACCTGAACTGTAATCAACAGATGTGACCATGCGCATATGCTAGTTTCCCTGCTTAAGACATCATATACACACCGTATATGAAATTACATGTATGGTTTTGGCCAACCCTAATCACGACACGTTTCCTTCGTAAACCTGCTACAGTCGAATGCCGCTAAAACTCTGTTGCACAATATTAGAAGGTATACTCAACAGCATGCTAACAAAAACATACACAGCCAAAAGGTTAATCACTCACGCTTGTGCTGGCTGCCCCTATGCCCCTCTCTTGCAATGGAGTGGGCTCAGGTGGGTCTAAAAAGGGAGCCATCTCTTCTGCTGTGACCACGCCATCCCTGCAGAACGTGTGTGTGCGTGTGTGTGTGCGTGTGTGTGTGCATGTGTGTGTGTGTTGTGTGCGTGTGTGTGAGCAAAGTTACTTCAGGGAGCAAGTTTGCAAATGGGTTCACTTCCTTCCCCTCTCCCTTCCCCCTCATGCACTGCTATTCCTCATTCCGAGTGCTTGGGATCAAAGGCTTCTTGCTGTGCCTATAGCCAAACACTGCACAGACGTGCTTTAAGGAAACAACTGAGCATGAGAGAGCGTGTACAATATGTCATTCGCAAATGCGGGACGTTCCATACAGCACGTGGTACAAGTACTAGTAGAGGTACGTGGTATACAACAGAAAATAATCACGTACGTAATAGAGCAAGTGAAGTGAGCAAAAACATGACTTCAAAACACGATGATGTCAAGCATGTGAAGAACAGAGTGGATTACTTGATGAAAGCGAGCTATTGGAATAATAATACAGACGAGGCGCTGTATGGCACGTTTCTACTCAAAACCGAACAGGTTTGAGGATACACCTATTCATCCACCACACATCCATATCCACACCTAAAGGGCCCAGACGACTTGATTTGCCAACCCTGCTGTCGGATGTTTGCTTTGGGGTCGCCACTGACTCCATACACAGAATTGATGCCACACATATACTCACAGCTTTGTACCAACTCCTGCACACACACACACACACACACGCACACACACACACGCACGCACGTAAACAGACACACCCACCCACACACACACACGCACGCACGCACGTAAACAGACACACACCCACACCAACACATACACACACTTTTGCACATACTCACAGGGCTTGTATCTTTTTCCCCAGTTTCTGCCACCTCTGCTCTTCGAAGCCCGCGTTGGGGTCCCCATCACCAAACACAAACGAGAAAATGGCTTGAAGGATGGACATCTGTCTGTACCGTGGCTGCTGGGTTTGCCCAGACAGGCGTGGGTCCTGGATGAAGTGGAAGTGTAGTTTGTGTATGGAGTAACAGGCGGGGGAATGGATGGATGGTTTGTGTATGGTTTGTGTATGGAGTAACAGGCGGAGGAATGGATGGATGGTTTGTGTATGGTTTGTGTATGGAGTAACAGGCGGGGGAATGGATGGATGGTTTGTGTATGGTTTGTGTATGAAGTAACAGACGGAGGAATGGATGGATGGTTTGTGTATGGTTTGTGTATGGGGTAACAGGCGGGGGAATGGATGAAGTGGAAGTGTAGTTTGTGTACGGGGTAACAGGCGGGGGAATGGATGGATGGTTTGTGTATGGTTTGTGTATGGAGTAACAGGCGGAAGAATGGATGTATGGTGGAACAGGCGGGGGACTCCTGGATGAAGTGGAAGTGTAGTTTGTGTATGGAGTGGTGAAGAGACAAAGCACAGGGTTGAAGGACGGACACTGGCCAAGTTGTGCCTGCTGGGTTTGCGTGAGGAGAGGTCCCGAAGGTCCCAAAGGCCCCAAACCCGGAATGGTTACTGTTGGTTGTTGGTTATGTAGGAGAGCTGTGTGTACAGGAAAGCAGTGTTTGTAGGAGAGCTGTGCGTGCAGAAGCGTTGTGTGTCAGTGGAAGTGTGTGTTAGAAGAGCTGTGTGTGTAGGAAGCTGTGTGTTAGGGGAGCTGTGTGTGAAGGAGAGCTGTGCGTGTAGAAGAGCTGTGTGTTAAGGGAGGTGTGTGTTATTGGAGCTATGTGTGAAGGAAGGCTGTGTGTGTAGGAGAGCTGTACGTTAGTAAGGGTGTGTGTGGGGGGGGAGCAAGACCCGACCCTACAGTTTGGGAGTTTTAGGATGACAGAATTCTTACGATCCTGCACATGACCATGTGCTAGTGCCTGTCTGCTAGTGTCTGACTATCAGTCTGGCTGACATTAACGTAACATAAAACGTTGCGAAAACCTACCAGTTCATCACCCTCAGGTTGAGATGACATAACGAGCAAAAAAAACAGGGTAGCATGTAAAAAACCGGTTTGGGCCTCCGATGAAGAAGGCATACTCCTCGTTCCTTAGTGAGCGATGCATCGCACCCTTTTAAAGCAAGCACGCAAGCACAGCCCACTTACAAATAAGCAGTTGACTTACAAAAAAGTAGAAGAGGTCGGTAGGGTAGAAGAACACGTTAGGGCCTCCACCAAAGCCTCCTCCTCCTCCTCCTCCTCCTCTGCTGCAAGGACAAGTACAGGTCGCAAATAACAGTGCGTGTGATGTATGATGTTTGATGTGTGTGTGTATGTGTATGATGTATGATGTTTGATGTGTGCGTGTGCGTGTGCATGTGTGTGTATGTGTTTGTGTGTGCGCGTGTGTGTGCATGTATGTGTGTATGTGTGTGTGTGTGTGCATGTGCGTGTGTGTTTGTGCTTCTGTGCATAAGTCTCGGCGTCCACTGAATCTTGCATTGCTAGCAAAGGAGAGGACATACCACACAGGGGGAAACACCCAACACCTGCGCACACTCTGTTCTATGACAGCTGACGACTGTTCACATACCAACCCCTATCCTCGTCCCCATCCTTGCCCCCGTTGCTGCCCAAGACAGCCATGATGTGGCAAGCGCCGCACAATGGGAACACAAACATAGGCCCAACTGTCTATACTGAGAAACAGAACAGGAGCATGGAAAGTAGCATGCGAGCTCACGCTCTCCTGCAAGCGTGCTCACGCTCTCCCGCAAGCGTGCTCACGCTCTCCCGCAAGCGTGCTCACGCTCTCCTGCACGCGTGCTCACGCTCTCCCGCAATGGTTAACGAAAGACAACACCTGCCCCTGTCCTTGTTCTGTTCCTGTTGCTGCTCAAGACAGCCATGATGTGGCAGCTGTCAGGTCAAAACACCGTCACTGCAAAGTATAGGACACAGCACGTCAACAAACAAAACCCTAGGATTGGCCAGACCCGTATATAATAGTAATCAACCATGACAATAATATTAATCAAACAAATAATAATCATTATCATTACACCGTGTATGTCCGTACATTTGGTGGTTTCCCTGCCGAAAGCACCGTATGCACACCGTATGTATTTGGCCCTGGCCATATCTACAAAAGCCGCACAATGGTCCCACAAAAGACAGAACAGGCCTAATCAATATCAAGAAGCAGAACAAACAGAAGCAATTGGAAAGAACTGAAAGCACACACTGCTCTGAAACAGCAGACAACTAGCCGCACACCGGTCCCTATGCATGTACCAATATTGATGTGTTCCTTTTGTTACACATTTCATGCCATAATGGCCAACGTGCCCGCCAATGCTAAAAATTATATTGATTGTCCCTGTTGCTGCCCAAGATGGCCAAGACGTGGCAAAAGCTGCGTTAGTTGGGGCTAAGCCTAACTATATACTGAGAAACAGAACAAACAGAAGCACAGAAAGCAGCTTAACACCACCGCGTACTCACACTCACTCGCAACGGCTGACAACAAACACACCTGTCCCTGTCCCTGTCCTTGTTGCTGCTCAAGATGGCAGTGATGGCGAGCCACACAATTAAGATGGAGGACACAAGGGCTGTGCCAAAGGCAGCTCGAACAAGCCAGCTTCCAAAGGCCTGTGTGGACCGACAGGGTGCGGTGTGTGTGTGTGTGTGTGTGTGTGTGTGTGTGTGTGTGTGAGGGTGTGGGTTTGTGTGTGTGTGCATGCGTGTATGGCCAAAGCGGCTGACCAGCAGGGCGCACTTGAGATATGTGACACACGCAAAAGAGGGAAAGAGCATATGCATTCTGCGCTTGTTGTAGCAGTTGCTTCTTGCATATTTAGTCAGTATAAGTGATTGATTGTGATACCAATTGATAACAGACACGATTCCCTTGACAAAGCTTAGCGCTGCTACCTAATACCTACCTGTGCGCAATTTCCCTTTCAAGTGTGGAACATATTGTTTGTAAAGCATGTGACCGCCCCTTTTGGGGGGTAACGGTGATTTCGCGGAATATTCATTTTAACATAATCTTGGGATCTTACCCGCTTGAAGGGATCTTACCAGCTTGAAGGGATCTTACGACATTTTGGGCATGGCAATATCGAATTGTTCTGGCAAAAAAGTTTGGGGGGGTGATGGTGAGCACAGGTGCGTACGGTAGCAGCTGGGTGGTTTCGCGCAACGTCTGAGTAGGTTGTGCTGGCATAACACGCAGGGGGGATCGTGTGTGCAAGGAAATAATAATAAAAATCACCTGCCTATACACTATATACTTAATGTCATACCTACATACTCAATATCACACATACTTGCTTACTCAATATACATGCAACACACGTGAACACACGTTCCCCCTCCACCCCCCGCCACACCACGCACAAACACATACACAAACACACAACCTACACACACACAATCACACCTGTGCTTTGCGTAGGTACGGCTGAGCAGCCAGGAGGGCTGAGCGCGACTTCAGGGTGCTCCTGAACGAGGGGGCCAGAACGTACACCACATTGCCCTCCTCTGACACCTGTATATGTGTATGTGTGCATGTGTGTGTGCGTATTTGTATGTGTCTACTTGTGTGTGTTTGTATGTGTTTGTGTGTGTGCATGCGTGTTACGATGAGTTGCAGCACATGTCTTCAAGAAAGGGGGACGGAAGGTACGTCACATTGCCCTCCCCCCTTTGAAGCCTCGTTTCAAACCAGGAACTCATTTGCATCACTTGAACAGCACTTTAAAGCCGGTTGCGCCATATTGCACACTCCCTTCTGACACCTCTTTCTCTCTGCTTCCACTAGGCAGGTGGAAGCAGATAGGAGGTGCTGTGATCAGCTGAAAGGTCTCTTGCCTCATCTACTTTCTCGTGTGAGCATTTACTTGCGCACACAGTCCTTGTGACGCCATCCCTAATTCCCCACCAACTGTGACCCCTTCAGTCATACAAATAACCTCTTGGTACTACCAACCCCCTTCTCACCCCACCCCACCCCACACCAATCGACACCACCTCATCTCACCTCTAGTGCGCCCTCTGTGTCATACGTCAGTGCTTGAAGTGCTTCCTCTGCCTCTGCCAACTTCACGCCCGCTTGGGCTGCCACGTCCCCAGGCTGCTCGTGTGATAAGCAGAGGGGCATGGTAAATGTTTGAAGCGTGTTGATGACTTGTTGTGACAGGTTGCAATAAGGGCGTGCGGTGCTTTCTTTGTGTGCTTTGTTGCTTGGTGGGCCTTACTGCAACAATTGTGAAAGCGACAGAGGTTGTCGGGCGTAGAATGGAGGTGGGGTTGAAGGTCCGCAGTGTAGCAGAGTAAAGAGCTGTGCATTTTATTACTGTCATGGTCTGATTGTGAGAAGAGAAAGCTACAACAAGGGAACCCAAAAGGAGCTTGTGCCAGTTTTAAGGAGGTAGGTGCTTGCGTACATGCATGTGCCAACACGTACAGGTGGAATCGACAAACAAACAGAAGCACAGGTTGAATTGACAACAAACAGAAGCACACACGCACAAGCATGCGCATTCGCACATTAACGCCTACGCACACACAAAAGCATGCCCGTGTGTGTTTGTGCGCGCGCACACACACACACACACTCACACACACACATGTGCATTCACAAACGCATACATACACGCACACACGCACACATCTCACCGTTACACGGAAGTTTAACTTTTCCACTGCTGCCTCTACGCGCTCCCGGATTTGTTGATTGAGCCTGTGTGTTTCCACAGACATGCATGCACTTTTACTAACGTAGCGAGGGAGCCCAGTGCACGCACAATATTTTAGTTTGCAGAGAAATTGCGCAGTTCATGTCCACAAGAAATTCCCTCCCATGCCCCTCTCACCGGTTGCTCTGCACTGCCTGCTCTCTTTTAATGGCTGCCGCAGGGTTATCCCACCCACCCACAGCTTTCAGCGGCGGGGGAAAGGAAGGGGAACGCAATGAAGTCCTGCTGAGAAGCCCCTTGTGAGGTACTTTTGGAGGATGCCTGCCTATTTGGAAAGGAACTTTCCTGGAAAGGAACCCCAAGCCTCCCAAGCTTCGTTGAAGATTACTGCCACAATACTGGTGTTTAGCCTGCACATTCATTTGGGAATTTGTAACCTAGTCTTATGATAAATATAAATTGCGGTTTGTAGGCCAGAATTTAGAACGTTGGGAGTTTCTTTTTCTATTGATTGACCCGTGGGAAGAGTTTGTTAATCAACGAAGAAAACGCACGCACGGACATGTACGCAATAGCACACACACACACACACACACACACACACACACACACACACACACACACACACACACACAAACACACACACACACACAGACACACACACACACACACACACACACATAGGAACTCAAGCACGCTCGCACGCACGCACGCATGCACCCACGAACGCATGATGCACCGAGCATGCTCTTGCGCGCGCACACACACACACACACACACACACTCTCTCTCTCTCTCTCACACACACACACACACACACACACACACATACTCACACACACACGCACGCACGCACGCACACATGCACGCACACACACACGCACGCACGCACGCACTACTCTCTCTCTCTCTCTCACACACACACACACACACACACTCACACACACACACACAGACACATACACACATGCACTCACACTCACAGACGCATGCACACACACGCACACACACAAACACACTCACACGCGCGCACACACGCACACACACACACAAATGCATTCACCCACATGCACTCACACTCACACACAGTCTTTCAAGATGGACGTGTGGGATTGGATACGTCAGGATGCACCCAGGCCTCTGAAGATATTAAGGCCTAAGCAATTTTCGTGCTGGAGTAAAGAATCAGACGGAGCGTCACATAACCCTGGTGGTTATTTATACGGAGATCGCTCTGGCCTCATGTCCTTCTCCCAGCCACAGCTCCCGCTTGACCTGAACGAAGGTGGGTGCCACTTCTGTCTGGTGGTGTGACTTAGGATGTGCACAGCCCTCAAGTGCATACCACACCGAGGTCACACCACCGATAGTAATTGCCGTGCTTTTGCGATCTTGTTGCTACCATGCCTTGTTTAATCTGTTTTATACTTAGCATACTTGTATATCACTCCCACCAGATCAGCCTGTATGTGTGTGTGTGTGTTTGTGTCTGTTTTTGTGTGGCGTACCCAATGAGGCCCAGAACTCTGACTATCCCATTTAGAAGTCACACGGAACACAACTGAATGTATAACACTCAACGTGTCCTAAGCGCACACAGTTTTCTGCAGCCACTTTAGGTCCAAATGTCGCGTCACATTTTTCGTTTCGGGAACCGAGAGACGTAGAGTATCCGTAGTGCTGGGTCTCTCATACAAGCAGCCTCCTTCACACCTAGATGCTGACACCTAGATGCTGAACCATGGGCTGTGGTATGAACATTTACAATCCGCCTGTGCATCATGATATCTAAAGCACCTGGCACAAAATCTTCCATCAGTGCACCCCTTAAAAATCTGCAACCCATCTTTACCTCCTCATTCCGATTACTTGCTGCCGCACATCATTGAGGCTGCCCCTGGTGGGAGCTTTGCAGGCTGTCCACAAGCTGTCCGGTGCTTAGACGATGACAAGCAATCCTTAAGAAAAACCGGCTTGCTTACTTGGCTGTGGCCTCTACTCCTTTTAAATAATTTGCAGGATTTCCGGATGCCTTCCGGCGCAAGGACGACGACGAGGGCACTCCGGTGGAGGTCATCATCCGTGGTGTGCTGCAGTCTTCTATTGCAGCAGCATCTGATGGGCCTCAAGATTTGCTGCAGGTGTGCCTGCGTGTTTTGTGCTAATGGGAAATGTAAACATGGGCTGTAGGTGTGCCTGCGTGTTTTGTGCTCGTGGGAAATGTAAATAGACAGATGTGCAGTCTCCTTACGCAGCAGCATCCGATGCAACCCAGAATGTATCACAGGTGTGTCCTTGTATTTGTGCATGTGGAGAACGTAAACTGACAGATGTGCAGTCTTCCAGCGCAGCAGTATCAACGACACAGTGCTTCTTGCAGCCTTACAATCAAAACATATATTGCAAAAGTGAAAATTTCCCCAACATTGCACCATGCTCAAGAGGATTGAATGTGTGCCATGCTATGAGCTGCGTATCCTCGACATACAACCACACGCCCTTCACATACTCACGTGCACACAAACAGCACACACAACCCCACGCCTGCAGGGTGCCAACGTGGTCACCTTCAGAAATAACCTGAACAAGATATGCGGGTGAGTTTGTGTGTGTACACAGACAGAACAAGTGTGCGTATCACTCCATGGATTCCTCCACCTAATGAATACGTTGAAATACCCCTTACAGTTGTCACTTGCAACCTGCCATCTATTCTTGCGCAGCCAACCTTTTTTGGACAGAGGTTGCATGGCCTGCACAGCATTTTATTTACAGGCGATGCTGGACCTAGCTTGTTTTGGTACTTTAAAAATAGGGTTGGCCAGAACCATATATATACGGTGTATACGTGTTTACACGGTACTCTTGGCTGGGAAATCACCAAATATACGGTCATGTACGGTGTATATATATACGGTTCCGACCAAACCTATCTACAAATCTTAATCCTCTGTGCGACTTGCAATCAACAATTCGTACAAAAGCATAAATCTTGATCTTTATGGTGACGGATGCTTGCTATGCAGGGAAACTGCACCTTTCTCTATTTTGCCTTAAGTAATAGGACGACAGGACGCTCCTTGCACCACATGCAGTTTTTGTATGGCTCAATTTATGATGAGTCGATCAATGCATGGGTGCAATCAGTGCTTGAGCATACATTTTGGAAGTCTGTTGGACTGCTTCGCCTTTTTATCCATCTATCTTCCATAAACAGGCTCAATTTATGTGTCAACATAAGTTGGTTCCTTTTTTGTCTTCCTACTTTTTTTTGAGCAGTAGTGGGCAGGCAGGACATGGGTTCATTCGATTTGTTGACCGTATACCAAACCTACCTTGTCCTTTCTGAAAGCATACATTCTGAAAGCATACATTAAAACTGTGCAACCTCTCCCTCCCTTTTATTTCTTATGAATCCATCACCACACCTTCTACTTGCAGCATACCTTCAACTGTTTCAGCGTCTTACCATCCCACCGACTTGCAGTACACCTTCAACTGTTTCAGCGTCTTATTATCCCACCGGCCTGCCGTACACCTTTGACCTCTTTAAAGTCCATCTCCACACCTTCTACTTGCAGTACACCTTCAACTCTTTCAGCGTCTTACTATCCCACGGCTTGCAGTACACCTTTAATCTCTTCAAAGTCCATCACCACACCTTCTACTTGCAGTACACCTTCAACTCTTTCAGCGTCTTACTATCCCACGGCTTGCAGTACACCTTTAATCTCTTCAAAGTCCATCACCACACCTTCTACATGCAGTACACCTTCAACTCTTTCAGCGTCTTACTATCCCACGGCTTGCAGTACACCTTTGATCTCTTCAAAGTCCATCACCACACCTTCTACTTGCAGCATACCTTCAACTCTTTCAGCGTCTTACCATCCCACCAGCCTGCAGTACACCTTTGATCTCTTTAAAGTCCATCACCACACCTTCTACTTGCAGCATACCTTCAATTGTTTCAGCGTCTTACCATCCCACCGACTTGCAGTACACCTTTGACCTCTTTAAAGTCCATCACCACACCTTCTGCTTGCAGCATACCTTCAACTGTTTCAGCGTCTTACCATCCCACCGACTTGCAGTACACCTTTGACCTCTTTAAAGTCCATCACCACACCTTCTGCTTGCAGCATACCTTCAACTGTTTCAGCGTCTTATTATCCCACCAGCTTGCAGTACACCTTTGATCTCTTCAAAGTCCATCACCACACCTTCTACTTGCAGCATACCTTTAACTGTTCCAGCGTCTTCTTATCCCACCGGCCTGCAGTACACCTTTGATCTCTTTAAAGTCCATCAACACACCTTCTACTTGCAGCATGCCTTCAATTGTTTCAGCATCCTACCATCCTACCTACCTGCAGCACACCCTTGAATCTCTCGAGTGGCTGGTCGGTGGACGCCTGCATGCACGATGGCACACTATTTCTGGACATTGTAAAATCAGGTGTGAAGTCCCTCTCTCTGCTTGCAGACTGACTTTGTTTAAACGACAAAACTGCAATGACGGCTTGCAACATCCCCTGCAGGGTTGTGTGAGGGAGCTCACTCCCCCCCCCAAACCCCCACACCCACCCACACACACACCCACACATCCACACACCCACACCCACACCCACACATACACACAAAATCACAAACACACACAATCCACATGCACAATTCTATGCAGAGCCCCACAGTTACCCCGGCGCGGACCTTTTCACTTACTACGGCTACAAGTTTGAGTCCCTGTGTTCCTCCTCCCCCGCACCACCTCCGCTCTCTCAACAGGGGCTGCAAGGCTCAGGCAGTGCTGCCAATGCTTCGCCCTCTGCCCCCTCTCTTGCTCCCTTGATTGATGCCACCAGCGAATACGCTGTTCTCTTAAAGGTTTGCACCTAGGCACACATTTCCATCCACATCAGGTACTTGTATTGGTGCTGCTCCCTCTGCTCTTCCTCCCCTGGCCCCCTTGTTCATTAATTCCATTAGCGAGTACGGTGGTGTCCTCTGAAGCAAAACTTCAGGCAAACAATTCCATGCACTTCTGGCACTTCTTTTGGCAGCCTTGTTACTTCCTCCCCTTTTTGGTTTATTGTGAGGAGCACACACACACACACACACACACACACACATGCTTACTAATCTGTATTAGTCCATCTACAACCTCGACACCTGTATCTGTCTTTATTTCACGAGTCGACCAGCACCACACAGTTTAAGGTGTGTGCTTGTAGCTGTTAGCAAGAAAACCTCTGTTCAACTGTGTAAGTATTTATGGTCCTGGCCAACTATACGTCTGGTGTACAGGAGCAATAGTATGTGTCTCTATTAACAATGAGCTTCGGAACTATAAACAAATGCTGTGGGAAAGCACGTAAAGTGGATTTTAAATGTATGAGAGTAATTCTGATCTTGGTCATCCACTTATCTCCCCTTATGTATAAAACTACCATATATATATATATGGTTCTGGCCAATCCTACATATTGAGCTGCCTGCGCACACGTGCCTGGGATCTCATGGCCGATGGTGCCATCACAAGGTCGCAAGCCCAAGCCCTGCAGTAGCATATTTCCTGGTATATCAAGCTTGGTGATTACAATGCAATGTTTTGTGCTACGTCAGAACACACACGAATAAAAAAGTACAACACATGCGTTCGACGCACACGTTCTACACACACACACACACACAATTGCACACACACACGAATACACTCACGCGCACACACACAAACACAAACACATGCTCAGCATACATACACATATTTACACACACACACACACACACAATCCAGGTCAAGATAGGGGAGCACTCCATCCTGATGGCTGCCGAAATTGATTGCATCGATCCGAGTGCTGTGCTTGAAGAGGTGGCACTGTCTGGTGCAAAACCTCCTGCAAGCACCAGCCCAGAGCAGCAAGGAAACTCCAAGTCCAACGACGCATACATTGAGCTGAAAACGTACAAGTAAGTGTAGGGGCTTTCTCTTGTGGATTCTGGCGTAGTATGTGCATGTGTGTGCTTGTGTATGTGAGTGCACGTACATGCAAGTGTGTGTGTGTGTGTTGTGTGTGTGTGTGTGTGCATGTGAGTTGGCCTGAGACCTGTCGCAAGCATTTAAATGTCCGCCTATGAACACAAACTTGTAGGGTTGGCCAGAACCGTATATATACACCGTATATGACCGTTTATTTGGTGATTTTCCTGCCAAATATACCGAATATACACCGTATATATATATGGTTCTGGCCAACCTTCAAACTTGATCACCCTCCTCAGTTTGGGTCGCGACTTGATCAAAGTCTCATTTGTTTTAATGTTCGGTTGGTGCAGGAGGGTGTAGAAAGATAACATTTGGGCGTCACGTCCAAATCCCGATAAAAATAATCTTCACATCGAGAGCTTTTGATTGGTATGTGTATGGTCCAATCG
>Ga0307942_1001042_pt1 | contig 21432 bp, 15 predicted proteins | sample OrgLakmetagen175_FD_201846 | JGI IMG/M metagenome (GOLD analysis project Ga0307942, IMG submission 201846) | Saline water microbial communities from Organic Lake, Antarctica - #175 | ecosystem: Environmental > Aquatic > Non-marine Saline and Alkaline > Saline | place: Antarctica: Organic Lake... | reverse complement strand
CCTCTTCTATCCCCCCCCAACAGCCCTTGCTGCTCCTCTGAGCACAGCCCTCGTGTACTGCTGCCCCCATTTCCTATCTTATCTCCCCCCGCGTCATGTTTTAAGTGCTTCGAACGCTGCCCAGGTTCTGTGGCCTCCTGCGCCATTTGCTGGAGGGCAAACACAAGCCTCGTCCCAGACGCAGGTAATGGCAGGAGTCCAAACAAAGGGGGGAGGGCTGCACACTTGTTCAGCGCTGAAGCCGCAGGAGTTAGATGACAGGTGTCGCTGCCTGTGACTGCATTCATCCATGACCCTGATCCAGAGTCAGATGCTAGTCCTCCTGCTTCGTTAACACCTCCTGCTTCTACAACATCTGTGCTTGTTGATGTCTGTGCCGTGCCCAAATCAGTAGCCCCAACAATCCCAAGACGCGCCTCTGGGTCTGACGAGGCAGAAGCAAATTCCCAGAGATGCTGGGCACATGCGTCTGTCTGGTATACCAGACCAGGCCCAAACTGGGCAGCCGCACCTCGTAGCTCAAGAGATGCCTGTGTGAAGGTATGTGGGGTAGCAGGTGTGTTGTCAAACGACCTCAATGTCAGTGGCTTGCAAACATACTAAACGTGCTCCCCTGTGTGTGCCAAGCAGAGTTTGGATCTGCCTCTTGCAGGGCACGTCATCATGGCTGATATGCTATGCAATAGCATGCAATAGCTGCTGCTCCCATTAGTACATTGTTAAAGAGGGTTTAATTTAGTTTCACTTGCCACTGCTTACCATGCCAGGGTCCCTGTGAGCCACAAACAGCACAGCGGCAGGCGTCTTTGGCACAACATAAGACAGCTGTAGTACGATAGCATCTGGAGGAACACCACTCTGCAGAGGAGGAAATTGTAATGCAGGAATGTGATGGGATGACTTGCCAGGGAATCAAGGTGGGAACAGGATGTGCAGGGTTGATTCAAAGATGCCAAAGGGCGTGCCCTGAGCAGCTCTGTCTAAAGGAAAGATATGTACTTCAATTCAGTATGTTCCTTGCAGCAATTCACCAGCAGCCGGCAGTCTGCCGAGAACTACCAGGTGTTAATTAATTACAGCAAAAGCAAAGCAGCAAATGAATGTCTTCATATCATCACAGCAAACCACGATTCACAACATTTCATTATAACAGCCCTCATTGTTTGTGTAAATCTCCAAAGAAATGCGCAATCTGACTGTGTGTGACCCTTGTTCCATGACGCCCCTGACCTTGATGCTAGTACCACCACTAACTCTGTACACGCAATTCCAGGTCCACATTTACCTTGAAGTCAGACGCCGTCAGCATGCGCAGTCTGTGGCAGTACACACTGTTGTCCTGAAGACTGACTTTGACTGTGCAGAGAATGTTAGAAAGCACCTGGCTTTTCAGTAGACCTGGTACAAGTTGGGGGAGGAAGAAAGAGCGTGAACGATGTGCACGTTGTGTGCACAGGTTGATTTGTAAAAGAGTGCTTTATACATAGAAGCTCAGCTGCATCCATGCATCCTCACCAAATTGAAGCAAAGAAGACAGCTTGGAAATTTTCCCTTGCACTGTGCTTTCTCGAGCTGGCTGTGCTTGCAACTGGCCCACAACCTGAAAGGCAGACAGACAGGTAGCAACGAAGATCAGCAACAAAATGTGTGCCTTCTCCCAAACCAGCAATTTGCTTTTTTACCATCAGCAAGGGCAATTCACAAACACCTATACTTCAGCTTGTGACAGTGGGCATGTGCAAATTCATTGCAGCGAGAATTGTCAACCTGACCGGTGCAAACTGGTCAAATAGAGGGATGCAAACAATGTCCCTTAGAAAGTAGCTTACCTTTGTGCAGGCAACACATCGACGGCGCTGGATCAAAAGTGTGTCGTCCTTGTTGAATCGAAGTAAGGGAAATGCAGTCTGGAGCTTGACGAAGGCCTCAGCCTGCCCATTGGGAATCAGCATTGCACGTGCTTGTGTGTGCACCCGTCACAGCTGAGATGGAGGTGGCTTGTGCATCATGCAAAGGTTTGCAAAGCGAGTACACATTGCGACAGCTGCTTGCCTCAAAGTTGTGCAACACCCGTGACACCATAATTATGTGCAGGGAATGTGTTACTTGGCACTTCAGTGGTGAATACTTGTTGAATCACCTGCTCGGCGTATGACTAGGGTCGGCAGGTGTACAAAGCTTGGCACGCTAACCCTCATAATTATGTGCAGGGAATGTGTTACTTGGCACTTAAGTGGTGAATACTTGTTGAATCACCTGCTCGGCAGGGTCGGCAGGTGTACACAGCTTGGCACACTGACCCTCAGACCCTGTTGCCGCTTCAGCTAATAGATAATCCTCCGTCTCTGCTGCAGCTGCTTCCTGTGTGTGTGTTGCATCAGTTGCAATCGGTTTCCAGGTCCTTTTCGTCAAATGATGCAGGAGGGCTCCATTGCCTGCAGTCTTTACTCTCGATCATCTTTTTACAGTAAGCATCAGTCGTACGTAGGGTTGGTTAGAACCATATATATACGGCGTATATATAGTATTTTTGGCAGATAAATCACCAAATATACAGTCACATACGGTGTGTATATACGGTTCTGGCCAACCCTAGTCATACGCTATGCTGCAGCTGCTACCAGTGATGCAGCACAAGTAACCACTTTTCTTCTTGCGTGGAGGTTTTCAGCATTGGAGTTGAGGAGCTGCTGTAAGCAGACAGCACAGCAAATCCCCAAAAAGCGCAGGTCGGCATGCAAAGCGCCATCGTTTCTTCATCTATTTAACGTCCCTAACATTTGACTGTACACGTCAACTTAAATTTGCACAGGGATCGGAGGCAGGCACCTAAATTCAAAAGATCCTCTTGATCTAGAATAGAATGCGGTTTTCACACATTACCTCGGTAGCAGGGGGATGGGGGGGCAGCAAGTGGCCTTCGGTGGAGAAAATGAAATAATCCAAAAGTGCACCGCTGCCTTTGACAAACGTCAGGTAAAGGTACTTGACCGTTTCTGACAGATAGTACGATTCTTGGATGTCAATGTGCTCTCCTGGGTACACGTTTTGGAGGGATATATGGTGACATGGAAAGCGTTGGAAGCCTGGTGGCATGAAAGCAAGCCTGTGTTTAATGTCAGGCGTGCTCAGCAAGCGTAACGCTACGTTCGTTACCCCAACTCACTTCAAAACCAGTCTATCATTTGTGCAAGCCCAGTCCTGTTGAATTGCCACAAGAAATGGTCTACAGGAAAATGCACAGTAGCAGCAACGGCTTCACCTCACAGGCCCGATAGCTGCACACCTGTCGTGACGTTATTCACAGGGGCAAATCCACATTTCACACGGTTGTGGGTATTCAGTATGCTCTGGATACGAGCAGCAGCGTCAATATACTGCGCAGGAAGGAAGGTGAGTATATGTTTTTTTTAAGCGGTGGAAGCTGTAGCAACCTGGCTATGTTTAAACAGTGCAGGGAAAAAGGTACAGGGTATACCGAACACTATTTTTAATCTCAACATTAGTGCAGAAAGGCTGTTCAAAACAGCAACAAGAATCTAAGGAAGGCTGTGACAATATTGCTCTCTTCCATGAATGGGTACTCTGTATGGAGCAGAAGCTCCTCCTCTGCCGCTCCCCACCAAGTTTTTGAGGCCGATCTAACACATACACACACACACACTCACACACACAACATACATACAAACACACACACTCACACACACACACAACATACATACAAACACACACGCACACACACACACCTGCGGATCCTTAGTGACTGCATGCAGGATAAAATTGCTTTCAATGGACTCAGGCCTCAGCTGATACCTGTGAGCAGCGAGAATGAAAGATCAGGAAGGGCTGGTGCATAGAGCATTCCTAGGGGCAAATGAGGTCAGGCAAGAAAGTTGACGTGGTCTGTTGCCAGGTGAGGTTGTTTAGGGTAAAAGTTATGAAGAGTTACTTCAAATAGCAGGCTCTGATTACTTGTTAAATCACCTTAATTAATGTGGGTAGTACTTTTTCACTGCCTGCATAGTTTTTTCTTTGTTTCTTGTTGGATCACCTGCTCGCCAAGATCAACGAGTATTTGTAGCTTGGCACACTGAACCATCAAAAAGTTGCGGGAAGGGATTGTGTCTGAATTGACGCATCGGCCTCCGTTGCTACCCAAGCCAGGGCAAGGCAATTGTTTGCACGTACTGACCATATTGCTTCGGCACATTTTTATGCATGACCAGACCATACACATTCTCACTTCCCTCAGATTGTAGAATAACAGAACGGCACAGACGTTTTGCTGTGCTAACAATCACCATGACAAAACGGAAAACATGCTGCTAATAAATACCATGACAAAATGGAAAACATGCTGCTAACAATCACCATGACAAAATGGAAAACATGCTGCTAATAATCACCATGACAAAATGGAAAACATGAGAGAAGCTTGTCTGTTGTTTATTGCACCGCTTTCTGCTCACCCTCCGTCGTATGGATTTAACTGGCGGAGGTGCAGGTCGAACATTTCAGGCAGCCACCCAAACTCCCTCCATGCCTCAAGGAAGCCCTCGTGCAGCTCGATCGCCTCCTTTTCTAACCCTGCAAGCAGCGTTGAGTAACGTGTCTGCCTCCAAACACACATACATGCAAAACTAGGCCATTGCAGTGGCACTCCTTTTCCAACCTGTGAGCAGCGTAGTGCAACGTTGGTGCCTGTGTTAAGTAGCTCAACAATGGGACGTGTTCTTACTTGCGGGCCTGTGCAGCATACTTGACCTGCTTACCATGAGCAGGTTTTGAAACATAATAACGCACAGATAGGGTGGCAGACACCATGTGCAGCGCAGCTTAGAGACAACTGTGTCAGATCTGTGCTCTGGTCCACCATTCCCAGGACGTGCTATTCTTCATTGACGCACTCACCGCACAGAGCTTGCATTCCTGGCCAAAATGCTGCCAGGCTACTGACAAAGCTACTGAACAGCCGACCTGAATCCATTTGGGCACTTATGAGGAGGGAGGAGGAGGGGAACTGCATGTGATTGGGTGCGTGCTTCACATGTGTGTGCAAGTAGGGGCAAAGGATTTGTTTCATCGCTTTACACATTGGCAAAAGGAACAAAGTTGCCAGAGCTGCAAATCTCACTGGTTGACTGAAACAGGACCACTTCAACCACGCCTACTGCTGAGCTTCGTTGTGTGAGTGAATGCGTAAAAATGTGTCTTGCACAATCCATACAAGCTGCATCCTCAAGTGCTGCAACAAACTATCTCTGGCTTGCCTGTAGATGCTGCATGACACTGAGGTATGTGTCCGCAAACATGTCCAGGTGGTCCTTGTGGCCAAACATGAGGTAACTCTGCAGCGTGAGGCACCAGGCAGGAGACACCAGCAAATCTGAAGTCAATCGTCTGAAATGCATGAGGTGCGTAAGCCAAAAAGCTGAGGGAGTAAGCAAGTTCTGTCCTTCCAAATTATCTATTAATTTGACCTATTGAGCAGGCCTTGGTCTTGGCTGTGATCAGACGCTGTCACTGCGTGCGTATTTCTTTAATTATTTCCATATTTGAGTTAAATTGCTCTAATGTACCGCCTACTGGTATAAAGATTGCTAGCAACTATGCTGCCACAGCAAACCAACTTATTTCTGCAATAACACTGTTGTACACCCATTTCGTTTCCTACTCCGCAATTACCTTTAGTAAGTACTCATAATAGCTGTCCACTCCAGGGCCTGTGTGATAGAAGTGCGAAATGTAAGGTGGTCAGACGTGAGCAGGCAGCTTAGACAAATCAACAAACTTCATTGTAGCAACGACTCATGGATGAAAAGTGCATGCAGAAGAAATGCGTGGCCTCATTTCTGAATTAGCAAAAATATACCAGAGAGAATATACAAACAAAACAAATGTTCAGTTGCGGCTGCTTTTTTTTCTGCTCTATGTTTGCTTCAACATACTTGTTTGACAGTTGCACAGTCCATCCTTGTACCTCTTTTCGTGCAACAAGTTGCACTACCTTGCAGGTTAGTCAAACTTTGTAAATGTGTGTAGAGCGTATACCTGAAGAAATCTCTGCCAAAAGGCGCCATGAACTTACTCATTTTTATTTTAGCTTACCTATAGGTTCCGGCCACACCCAAGTACCTGTTGTTGCCTCTTTTGAAATCCAGTCACTGTTGTGCACGTCTATTGAGCCGCCCAGAAGTCCAAGGCTAGAGCGGCGATTGTACATTGCCTATAAGGACCGAGGTATGGCAAGCAAATAGGAAATTGGCAGAGGATGAGGAGCACAACCAAAAAAGCAGAAGAGGCGGACAAACAAACGAAACACGTGACGATGCTACAGATTCTGAACTGTACTCAAAAGCCCCTCCACACGCACAGGTAATAAAAAAAGGTGGCTATGAAAGGGGAGCATGTTCTTAATTGCAAAAGCGCATCACGCAAGAGTTACTATGCCCAAGTGCTTGATTTGAGCTCACCTTTGCTGCGTGGTCAGCAAGAGATGCCCATTGTGGATCTCCTGTCAGTTTGGACAGATGGCCAAACTCTAGCAGCAGGGTCCCGGCGCACGCTGTGCACGTCGTATTGCTGTGCTTCTGCGCTGTTGGAAGCTTGCCCTGCAGAATTGTTACACAGTGAGCTGCGGCTGGAGAGGTTGCAAGTGATGGCTGTCATAATCCCATACACGACTGGGGGGAGCTCTGCCTTGGTTCCTACGAAGAGGGCGCTCTGCCATGCTTCCTACAAGAGAGCGCTCGGCCTTGCTTCCTAACAAATCTGCCTTGTGGCATCCTCCCTCCCACCCACTTTTCAAAGGCCCCTGCTACAGACTTAGCGTAATTAGTGGAGTGACCGAGGAAGCGAGTTGCAACACGAACAAATTGTTCCTGCAACCTGAAGGATCCGCACCTTTCGTAAGTTGACGAACAAATACGGCAGCCCACTAGGAGAATCAAATGCAGGCCTCAATCGCTCGGCAACGTCAATGGCTTTTTGCAAAAGGACGCCATCGTAGGAAGGAAAAGCCTGCACATGCACCAGGAAAATATATCTTTTGCTTTCAGCCTAGTCAGCGAGGTATGTCTCCAACACAAAGCACAGTCGTGACCTCCACGGTGAATTTTTCCACAAATCACATCCTGCAAGAAAAACAACTTGGCTGGTACGAGGTGGTTGCCCAAAACGGCAATTTATAACAGAGTGTGTAATATTGCTGTTTCACATCCTGGCGATTCAACTTTCACTCACTTCTCTCCCCTTTATTTGGCAGTTACCTCTTTAGATGTTTCCAGCAATGTGTGGCCAGACAAAAGACCTCCAAGCACACGTATGACCACCTCAAACACATGGACCTGTACAGCCATCGTGCAATTGTTTCAAGGTTTGTATTTTGTAAGAAAAAGAATTGCGTGTCTGGTGCTTGGACTGTACGGATGGTGACCTCTGCTGAAAACACCGTGTTCACACCATACATGCGTATGCACGACAAGAGAGCAAGCAAGCAGTGAGTTCATTTTGCACAGACTGCAGCGTGCTTATCGGCTAGGAGCAACACAGCGTATACGTTGCAGGGCAAAGCTGATGTGAAACATGAAACATGACAAGCAGTGATGCACGAACTAGAGAGTAGCGAGTCATTACTGACCTTGGCATCTTTGTCAAAGTTGACGTAAGTTTCTATCCTCTTCAAGGCGTCTTCCATGTCTTCTTTCTGGTTCATAAGCTGCAGAGCAACGCAGTGTGTGTTCTCCTGTTTAGCCAGATGTACATCCCGCGCAAGGTGGCACCATGTCCTCAGTAGAGCAACAAATGGCTGAATCGTGCTCTGTCAGCAATCCTCTCGGCACTTTTATCATATTCTACAAACTTGTCATTGAATTGAAAAGACTTGGCATATGCTTTGCCATGTATATGTAGGGTTGGTTCGGGGCAAGATACCCGTGCCTGACTGATGCATTGCAAGAAACTAGCTGTGCAGGCAGCGCAACCAGTAAAGATAGCTCTTGGCTTCCACCTGCATGCGTACTTACTAAGAGCGTATCCAGGGCATCTAAAAGCGTTATTTGCATCCCGTCCCCTTGCCAATCTGTGCCCTTGCTGTGAAAAGCAAAAAGAAGGGAGTTTGTTTAACCAAGTGTCGTTCAATGTATGCAGTCGCTTGTTCTAATGCCAGCACCCAATACACTAGGCAAAGGGTCAGACGTACCAGGACAGTGGGTTCAGATTGTCCTGCACAGAAAAGTAGTCCAAGCACAAATGAATTAAAGGTTCAGGAAGGCGTACAAGATGTTGCAACACTGTACGTACCTTGGGAAAAGCATGCACCATATAGTTTTTCCACCCAAATTGAAACATCTCCAGTGCTTCAGCCCTGGGTGATTGTGAATTGGCAGGAAAAAGGGTTGGCAGAAAAGGGGTTCAACATTGCTCAATTAAGCAAGCAGTTTCCAAGACCTCGGTCACAGAAGCAAAACTACTACTAGGACTCAGACAAAGAAGTTCAAAGTTAGAGCCTCACAACAAAAGCTAGCATGCCCAAAATGTATGGATTCATATGCTGAGAATGCAACTAAGGGGAATGACCGTCTGTCGGGCCAAGGCGTGGTGCCTTCTGGTGTTTTGACTGAGGTGAAAGACACTGGCCGCACGTGCTGCCTGAAATGAGTTCTCAAAATTTGAAACAAGAGTGAGGTCACCTTAAGGCGTCCCAATTATTGCCGTCCTCGTTTCGGAGATCTGGCCGTTTGTCCTTCCACTTGTCTTGGAGCAGCGTTTGAATGCTTGCCTACGGACATGGTTATAACCCAGCATGGTATTCTCATGCACAGCACACAAAGCATGAGGGTGCCTGCTAGATTTTCTACAATTTTGCTCACGCGGTACCGCCCTGTATGTCGGTTGCGCGACGCTAATCCTTGCTTCGTGCGTATCCTTACCATTTTGTTGGCAGGTTCTGCTGCAGCCCGTGCGCCTTGGCATGGGGTAGAAAGCAAAATGAGGCAGAGGACAGGAAGTAACTTCTGGCCTGTCATCATGCATGCCTACATCGAGGGTGATTTGACGGGGTGCACGAGCAGTATCTTGCTGTGTGGGTCCCCAAGATTCACCACGTGTTTTGCCTGCACGCACAAAACGCGTCATATCTGGCCTATATCAGGATTCAATTGCATACAGGTGACTTACCAGCATACAGCGAGTAGGGTTCTGTCCCACTTCAGTTCAGTTGCCTTTGCCAGTCATGTGCCAGCAAGTCGTGTATTTACATGCGCGCCAACAAGCTACAGGCCCTATAGAAAACAACTAAAACTTTAAATTAATCAGATACCATACTCTGTTCTTCTAAAATGAATTTCCAATTGGCAAGCCCATCTCAATTGGCAAATTTCAGGCCCGGCAGTGTGGCAAGCCACCGCAGGCAATGCCGTTCTGTTGTAGCCAAGGGTAAAACAACTTTGTGCATGCGCTTGTAAACATGCATGCATGCACACACACACACACACACACACACACACACACACACACTCACACACACACACACACACATACAAACACACACACACAAACACACACGCGCGCACACAGATACACAAACACACTTGCACGCACGCACGCACACTTACACACACACACACACAAACACACTTGCACGCTCACACACAACACTTGCACGCGCGCACGAACACACACATTGGCACACACAACACACACACACACACAAAACACACAAGTTACGCGGTACACGCATACACACACATACACACACACAAACATACACACACGTGCACATACATACATACATGCATCTCCGCACGCGTGCGCACACGCACAAGCATCATAGACAGACTCACGCTCACATGCACAAGTTCACACACACGGCAACGCTCTTGTGCACATGCAGCATCTACGTTTCAACATTGAACAGGCTTTCTTAACAACCTGGAACACAGGCGAGCGCCGGTCAGCCAATCGTACTGTGAACTGGCCTGTCAATCAGGAGCAGGATGGGCCCAGCTTCGGTGCTGCTCTAGACCAAGGCAGGATGACACCCATGATGACAGCTGAGCCTGCCCCACCAACCATCACGTCTGCCTCCCAGCAAGTGCGTGCAGCGCCACAAAAACATGTTCACAAAAGCCAAGATTTGTCACGCGAATGTGGTTCTCCCTTAAAGACTGGAACTCTGCACCATCATCGAAATCAAACAAGCTATTCTTCTTGTTTGGCCCCCCCCCCCTCCCTCCCTTCCTTTCTTCCTTAGCTAGACACTTCAAGTTTGGGCAAGGCTGTCAGATCTGACAACAACAAAAGCAGCTCAAAAACGCAAGCATAGAGTTGACGCTCCTTCCTATGCCACTAACTCGCAAGAGTCCACACATAAACTTAGCCCTCATTTTTGCTGCTTAGTACCGTAATATGTAATATGTTACTACTAAAGCTTCAGGTTGAAGAGTATTGGGCCTACACTTGAGAGATGCTCAAGGAATATCCTGCTTAGATCCTGAACACCTTCTAGTTTCCCATTTCTGTCGGCATACGTGCGCGCGCGCGCACACACACACACACACACACACACACACACACACACACACACACACACACACACACACGCACACACACAAACACACACACACACCACAATTACACACACACAGGTGTGGGAGGCCGCAGAGGACCTGCAAGTGACCGGTGTTTTCACTGACATTGACCGTCTGATTGCCGGCAACTTGCGTCGAGTGCAGGTAGGATTATCGTTGACTCCACCTGCCAATTTAGCAAGGCCGCGTGCAAGCTACTCCCGATTTATGAATCCCCAGCTGGCAGAAACAAGTTCACCCGCACAAACACACATACACATACACACATAGACCTATAAAGTACACAAAGTGTGTATTAAATGCAGGCTGCCTTCAGGGCGCATAGAGTGGGGCCACAGCACTTCCAGGGCTCTACAGGGTACGGGCATGGGGACTGGGGCCGAGAAACCTTGGATAATGTAGGTTGTGTGTTCATTTGAGTGGAATGCAGTGCAGTGGACGTATAAGTGGTCATTGCAGAAGTTGTGTCGTCACAGTTGTGTACACAACGTGTTGTGTGACTTGTGCTGTAAAAAGGCGTGGAAAGGGCTGTACAAAAGGAAAGGGAGGCATGATGCAGTCTTGAACTGAGTCAAATTGAAGGGAGGCATTGTGCAGTCTGCTGTGTAGGTGCCGGTAAGTGACGAGTAGGAGGTAGGTGCTATGTATGTGGGGTCAATACTTTATGTGATAAATTTGCCAAACCCTTTATTTGCTTGACCTTCCTCCCCCACAGGAGCACAGCTTTTCTGTTCGGTTCAACCTTCAGGTCCTCGCCCACATGTCGCCTTAGTACGCACCTCTTTTTGGAGTGTTCACTTGTTTGGATCGTTACGTGTAAGGGGCACCCCCTCAGCATCGCCTGTCCTTCTTCCCACTGTTTTGACCACGGCCCTCATCATGGTCAACGTGAAATTCTTGTGAAATCAAAGTGTAGGGCAATATCCTCACCCTACCACCACCACCACAACCATCTTCTTTAACTCAGCTCATGGCCCAGATTATGGAGGCAGAGGCTGCCTTAATTTGAATGGCACTTAAAACACTCTTGAATGAACAAGAAGCCATGCACACGACCCTCGCCCCACCCTCATCACCACCGCTGCAACTCAGGTCATGGCCCAGACTATGAGGGCGGAGGCTGCCTTAGTTACATGGCACCTCAAACACTCTTAAATGAAAACAAAGCCTTGCACACGACCCTCACCCCACCACCACCTCCATCATTTAATTCAGGTCATGGCCCAGATCATGGGGGCAGAGGCTGCCTTAAATAGAATGGCCATCTCAAACACTCTCAAATGAAAACAAAGCCTTGCACAAGACCCTCACCCCACCCACCCACCCACATCACCATCATTTACTTCAGGTCATGGCCCAGATCATGGGATCAGAGGCTGCCTTGGTTCGCATTCAGTTCATGAGTGGTACACACGCCATCGCTGCTGCGCTGTACGCGGCACTCAGACCGGGTGATGAGATGCTGGCTGTGGCTGGCCAGTGAGTTGGGGAAACATTTTGTAAGATAGTTAGGATTTTTGAGTGAGTTGAAGACACGATTTGTAAGATGGAAGGGATTGAGTGCCTCTTATGAGAGGGAGGTGTTGTGGCTAGTAAGGGAGGCAATTGGGCGAGGGGGTGATTTATCTAGAGTGTGTGGGGGAGTGTGGTCAACTAGTTTGTGAGTTGTGTGGCCTGGGAATCTCGGGGTTGTATTGGACAGCAAATTGCTGGGTGGGTGGGTGTGGGTGTGGGTGTGGGTGTGGGTGTGGGTATGGGTGTGGGTATGGGTGTGGGTGTGGGTGTGGGTGGGTGGGTGCTTGCAAAAAAACAAGGATGGTTGGGGTGGTTAGAATCAGGGTGTTCTGGTCTGTGCTTTTGCTCTGGTGCTCCATGTTGATTATAATTCAACCATGTTTGACCATGTCTGACCATGTCCTGGCCTGTACTTGTGCTTTGGCGCTTTAAATTAACCACGCTTAACCATGTCTGACTGTCGTTTGGTCTGTGCTTGTACTCTGGTGCTCCTATTAACCACTCATGTCTGACCACATCTCTCACACATTTCCTGCAGGCCGTACGACACCATGGAAGAGGTCATTGGCACAAGAGGAGCCCCCGGCCGTGGTAGCTTGAAGGAAATTGGAGTGAGCTACAGAGAGCTGGACCTTGTAGAGGGGCAGATCGACTGGGAGGGCCTGAGCACCGCTATTGTTCCTGGTCAGTAGGACAAGAGTACAGGCAAAGAAAAGAGGGGGAACCGCTATTGTTCCTGGTCAGTAGGACAATAGTACAGGCAAAGAAAAGAGGGGGAACCGCTATTGTTCCTGGTCAGTAGGACATAGTACAGGCAAAAAAACGAGGGGGAAATACGCAGGCAGGGGAAACCACTCACATCACTGACTGAGGATGAGCACCGCTATTGTTCCTGGTCAGTAGGACAAGAGTACAGGCAAAGAAAAGAGGGGGAACCGCTATTGTTCCTGGTCAGTAGGACAAGAGTACAGGCAAAGAAAAGAGGGGGAACCGCTATTGTTCCTGGTCAGTAGGACATAGTACAGGCAAAGAAAAGAGGGGGAACCGCTATTGTTCCTGGTCAGTAGGACAATAGTACAGGCAAAGAAAAGAGGGGGAAATACGCAGGCAGGGGAAACCACTCACATCACTGACTGAGGAGAAAGAGTAAATACTGATGCAAGAAGGGGTGCCATTCCTCAATCAGGAGACACTGAACTTGTACTAGGTAGAACCATCCACTTGTACTAGGTAGAACAATCCACTTGTACTAGGTAGAACAATCCACTTGTACTAGGTAGAACCATCCACTTGCACTAGGTAGAACCATCCACTTGTATAGGGCACATCAGCAGCATGCGGTCAGAGCAGACACAGTAAGGACAGGTGGATTGGCTGTTTCAGAGGAGGTGTGGAGAAGGTAGAGCCGTCTAGATAGCGCAGCTTTTTGTCCTGCATTCAACACGCATGCACAAATCCAACGCCGGCATTTATATATAATATTTGTATATATATAATATATAACACATGCACTCGTTGAAATTTGTGTGAGCCATGCTCACAAATGTATACTCATGGTGCGCATGGTGCTTTAATGCAGGCAAAACAAGAGTAGCACACATTCAGCGCTCCTGCGGATATGCTCTGCGACCTACATTAAGTATTGCTGAAATTGAACGCGCAATACAGATCATTAAAGACCAGGTACGCTGTCATGAGGTGTGTTATGGCACTTGCTTAATCAAACACAGAGGAGGTTGTCGTTTCAAGTGCTTACAGTGTAAGCCTTTGCATACATAAAGTGCCGTTCAAATGCGTGCCTTACAGCATTGCGTAAAAGTTGTTTATAAACTCCTTATTTGGTGGTAAGAGCAGAGATCGTGTTTGTTTCATCAATTGTGCAGGTCGAGCTTGCGCTGGAATCAGTTGAAACAATACCAAGTCGCCAGTTGAAATAATACATCACTAAATCCGTTCTGTCTATTTTGAGCTCTGATTAAATGTCTGCCAGCATTGAACGTGTCATACCAATAAGAATGACCTGCTGCTGGGAAAGCTGTATGTATCAGAGCAGCTCAAATGGCGTTGGCCTTCATCTGTCAAACACACTATTCTCCCTCTTTCTTCCAAGCACTGAAATGGCTGTCCTTCTTACGTGCCCCTGGCAGGACCCCACAGTGGTTGTGACGGTTGACAATTGCTATGGCGAGTTCACGGAGGATAAGGAGCCGTGCGCTGTGGGAGCCGATCTATGCATGGGGTCGCTGATCAAAAACCCAGGTGAATTTCCAAACATGTAGGTGAGTCTTGCACACACCAGGAAAGCTTTGTTAGGCCTACACACAGGTAGGTTTGGCCAGAACTGTATGTACACACAAAGTATATACCTAGATGCATGCTTTAGAACTCCTCTGCCAAAAGTACTGTGTGGGTATGGTTGTAGGTTGTAGCCAATTTGGCTGACTTAACTGAAAACCGAACTTGCTGATACTATTGCTGACTTTAACATAGGGGAAGGGGGCTTGTCATTTTTAATGCGTATTCTTATAAAGCAGATGGAAGGTTGTGACCCTGTACATAAGATCTAGGAGAAGTATCCGGCTTTCCTGTTTGAAAGTTCAAAGATACCCGCTTCTTGGCTGCACGGCACTGCTGCCCTTGATGAGTTGGAACATTTGGCATTGCTGTTCTCATCAATTGAAACGCTTGGTATCCATACAGATCCACGTTTGACTTTTTTGCGAGGTGTAGGAGGTACCATTGCCCCTGGAGGTGGCTATGTAGCTGGCACTGCTGCCCTCATTGAAGCTGTAGGGGCCAGGCTGGCAGCACCAGGCATCGGCCTAGATGCAGGCTGCATTCCGGGCACCACACTTCATACATTGTTCCAGGGTAAGTGTAGCTATGGTGGTCTTGATGGTGGTGGTGCTGCTGCTGCTGCTGCTGCGGCTGCTGCGGCGGCGGCGGCGGCGGTGGCGGCGGCGGTGGCGGCTGCGGTGCCACAGTACCACGGTGGTGGCCAAAAGATATATGAATACTTGATACACAACTCCAGGGTACATGAGGGGCCTGTGTCACTGTTTTACTAAGAGGCTTGAAGGACTGTTGTACACAATGTTGCAGATACGTGGGGGTTGGCTTCACTGGCTTTCAGTTGTGAGGTGTAATGGCACGGAAACTAGGATCTTGAGGGCTGAGGGGTGTCTGATTTTCTGCGGGCTGCGTCATGATGGTTTTGGCTTGGCATCATGCGACGGCTTTGTGTGCTATGAACTCTGTCAGCTCTGCGCAACAGACTCTAAAGTTCAGCTTGTCTCGGTTGTAAGGCATGAAACCATTATGAGTGTCCATTATGAATGTGGGGTTTGGACGGACAGTGAGACGGCACGGGCGGTATCTTATTTTACACTGCATGTGATTTTTCATCATTGGCAGCTTTAATTGGGAGCAAGCGTTGTGACCTTGTGGCAAGGTTTCTGCTGTGAAAAGTCATTTACCGTACCTTTCCGATATCACCCCGCATAAATATCGTATTTTGCCCTTCGGGGTGAGTGCGGTATCGTTTAATACATCTATTTTTTAATCCTGCGGGGTTGACGCGGGATTGGTTTAAATAACGTTTTTGGTCGCTGCCAGTGATGAGCAAGACGCCCCCCGGACCTCCCCCCGCCCCTCCCCCTCCCCCCGTGCAGTGCTTGAGGCAGCCGAGCAGGTCAGAGCATCCCAGCAGCTAACAGATGAGCAGCTGGGGCAGCTGGTGCGCAAAACAAGGTCACGTACCCAAGCAGCACCATCAGCTGGTGCAAGCACAAGCACTGCACGCAACAGCAGCAGCAGCAGCAGCAGCAGCAGCGAGGAGAGCGAGTGCAGTGAGGACAGCATTAGCAACAGCGATAGCGATAGCAACTAGAGGATAAGAGAGCAGCAGAGGAGAAGGGAGCAGAAAAGAGGGGGGGGGCAGCAAAGGGGTAGTAGAACAGAGAGGATAGATTGGAGATAATAAACTGACATGCAAACAAGCATGCAACTGACCGGTGATTTTGTTTTTGACCTTTTATGGCATTTAAACTGTCTGGAAAGCTAATCTGGGTCAGAAACCCTGCGGGGTTGACGCGGGGAAGGGACAAAATAGTTAATCTTGGGGTTCAGGGAAGGTGCAAGATCCAATAAAATGTTTATTTTGGGGTGCGGGATGAGTACGGAAAGGTACTGTATGCATGAGCTGCAAATAGTTGGTCTGCTTTTTAACTTGTAAGGTACAGAGGTGCAGTTCATACCTCAGATAGAGCATTCGCTGAACCATGCTGCACACAAATTGCACCTCACTCAAACACTCAGCTTTATGAATATATTTGTATATGACGTTTGAAATGGATTCCATTCGCACTCAGTTTGGCCAGCTGCCTCTTTACAGGAGCAATAATGCACAGGGTACTGGGCGAGGCAAATCTGTAACGGCATGATGTACATCCTTGAATCTTTGCTTTCGTGTTTTATTCCACTCCGTTTTCTTAGGTGAAGCACGAAACATGCGTCATCACAACCACAACTTAAAAATATCTACTAGTAGCATCTGAGTGCGTCATCACAACCACAACGTAAATAGTATCTACTAGTAGCATCTGAGTGCGTCATCACAACCACAACGTAAATAGTATCTACTAGTAGCATCTGAGTGCGTCATCACAACCACAACGTAAATAGTATCTACTAGTAGCATCTGAGTGCGTCATCACAACCACAGCGTAAACATTACCTACTAGTAGCATCTGAGTGCGTCATCACAACCACAAACAAAATTTACTAGTAGCAACTGAGGCTGCCGAACCTTAGTGGTCACAGCATGCCCCTGTGTGCACATTAAAAGGCTGTGCAGGGGCATTGCAAGCTTTACTCGCTTACACTTGTGTAAGCACTTTTACTACCTACCTACATGCAATGCATGCATCACTCATAAACACACAAACACACACGTACACACACACACGCACGCACACACACGCCCATACATCAATCATCTTCAAATCATACTTCTTTTGGGGGCTACTACAACAATATTGCAAGCGTTACTCACTTACACTCATGTAAGCACTTTTACTACCTACCTACATGCAATGCATGCATCACTCATAAACACACAAACACACACATACACACACACGCGCGCACGCACACACACACACGCCCATACATCAATCATCTTCAAATCATACTTCTTTTGGGGGCTGCAACAAATATTGCGTGCATCACTCGTACACACACGCACACACATTGGACATCTCCAGATCATACGCCCTTTGGGGGGTCCAGCCGTAGCACTAGCTACCGAGGCTGCCCAGCCGCACGGCCGAATTGTGGTGGATGAGTACGTAGCTGGGCCGTCAGGCAGGTGCGTACGTGCGGTAATTATAACCATATATTTACTGTGTACACAATTATTTTTGCTGGGATCTCATCAAACATACAGTCATATACGGCGTGCATATGCACGGTTATAGCCATACGGCGTGCATATACACGGTTATAGCCATACGGCGTATGTACACACGGTTATAGCCATACGGCATATATACACACGGTTATAGTGGTAGTGTGTTTGTAGGGCTGAATAGGTGATCAACGCATCTCTATTCAACACGTCGTACAAAGAGCAAGTAATCAACTTACCTACTCTAAAGTGTGTAACGTGTCGGTAATCAATTAATTCGCTGTACAAAGAACGTGCAGCGTCGTACAAAGAGTAGGTTATCAGCGCGTCGGTAATCATCTTACCTACTCTAAAGTGTGTAACGTGTCGGTAATCAATTAATTCGCTGTACAAAGAACGTGCAGCGTCGTACAAAGAGTAGGTTATCAGCGCGTCGGTCATCATCTTACCTACTCTAAAGTGTGTAACGTGTCGGTAATCAATTAATTCGCTGTACAAAGAACGTGCAACGTCGTGCAAAGAGTAAGTAATCAACGCGTCGGTAATCAACTTACCTACTCTAAAGTGTGTAACGTGTCGGTGATCAATTAATTCGCTGTACAAAGAACGTGCAACGTCGTACAAAGAGTAAGTAATCAACGCGTCGGTAATCAACTTACCTACTCTAAAGTTTGTAACGTTAAGGTAATCAATTAATTCGCTGTACAAAGAAACAGTTGGCCTCATGCTGAGGCCATTGTGTACGTATCCGGCTCATCATGGAGGTGCGCTTGTTTGAGAAATGTGTAAGTCTGGTTGCTTCATAATACCATGTTCCACATATTTTGTAGACCTTTGAATTTAAGATGGGGTTGATATCCTAGCCAACCGGTACCTGTGTGTGAACCTACACCCATGGCACTGAACCCATTGTGCAACTGATGCCCGTAAAAAGTCACGCTGCGCATGCTGATAACCACCCTCCTGAAAAGGCTTGTTATTGTACGGTAGACGACAATGCATGTGTTAATGTGCCACTCTCTTCACGCGTCAAGTGCCACTCTCTTCACGCGTCAAGTGCCACTCTCTTCACGCGTGCCACTCTCTTCACGCGTGCCACTCTCTTCACGCGTGCCACTCTCTTCACGTGTGCCACTCTCTTCACGTGTGCCACTCTCTTCACGCGTCAAGTGCCACTCTCTTCACGCGTGCCACTCTCTTCACGCGTCAAATGCCACTCTCTTCACGCGTGCCACTCTCTTCACGCGTCAAGTGCCACTCTCTTCACGCGTCGAGTGCCACTCTCTTCACGCGTTAATGTGCCACTCTCTTCACGTGTCATGTGCCTTTGCAACAGGCATCCATCTTTTACAAAATCCTGCAACAAATCATGCAAATTTTGTTCTCCCCTTTTTTTTGTGCGAAAGCAAGCTGTAACGTACTCGGCCCAAGCTGCCGCCCTTGTTGCCCTTTCTGCGTTTCTCTCTTGTCTTTTTGTTGGGATTGGCCAGAACCATACATTTATTGGTGTATACGGTTTACATACGGTATTTTTAGCAGGGAAGTCACCATACATACGGTCATTTACGGTGCAGATATACGGTTCTGGCCAACACTACTTTTTTTCTCTCTTCACTGCAGTTACGACTTGAAAGAGGCAGCGACAGACCTTTCCAGATTTCTGAACAATGAGGTGGGGTTGCGAGGGTTGCCTTTTGAAGGTGTAGGTGTGGGTGTGGGTGTGGGTGCGGGTATGGGTGTGGGTATTGGTGTGGGTGTGGGTGTGGGTGTGGGTGTGGGTGTGGGTGTGGGTGTGGGCAAGGTAATAGCATGTGTTTCCTAAACGTGATAAATCATTGGCAAGTAAAGTTGGTCAGAACTGTATATATACACCATATATTTGGTGATTTCCCTGCCAAAAACACCATACATACACTATATATTTGTATATATGGGGCTCTGGCCAACCCTGTTGATAGGTGAATGCTGAATTCAAGAAGGGGCAGGATGACACTTTTTTGTTTGTGTAAGGTGTCACAAAAGGGGGGGGGGAAGGAGTTGGGCCAAAACCCAAAATTGAAACGTGCATGTTCTCTTTGGTGCAGCCTCCTGGACAGAACACTTTCTTCATGACGCTAGTTCGATGCTCAGGCTGTTGCGATTAGACCAAACCTTGTCAAGAGAAGAATCCCATTGCTTTGTGCAATTAAGAGAATATGCGGTTAGACCAAACCTTGTCAAACAGGAATCTCATTGCTTTGTAGCAATCAAGAGAATATGTGATTAGACCAAACCTTGTCAAGATAATATGCGATTAGACCAAACCTTGTCGAGAGAAGAATCCCATTGCTTTGTAGCAATTAAGAGACAATCCTGTTTTTCGGTGGCTCAGAAGGTCAACCGTTGAGTTCACGCATCATGTGAATTCACAACCAACGTAAATTTCTTCCAGGTCCATTTCTTCAAGGACGCTTGCCATGCATGGCACCGCATTGTCTGTTGCTAAAGTGCTGCTTTGTCTGTTGGCTTACTGCTTTTAGTTGCAGCTCTGTCTGTTGCTGGAGTGCTGCTTTGTCTGTTGAATTACTGCTTTTAAATGCAGCTCTGTCTGTTGCTGGAGTGCTGATTTGTCCGTGGGGTTACTCCTTTTAGTTGCAGCTCTGTCTGTTGCTGGAGTGCTGCTTTGTCTGTTGGATTTCTGCTTTTAAATGCAGCTCTGTCTGTTGCTGGAGTGCTGCTTTGTCCGTGGGGTTACTCCTTTGAGGTGCTGCGTTGTCTGTTGCTGAAGCGCTGCTTTGTCTGTTGGGTTACTGCTTTTAGTTGCAGCTCTGTCTGTTGCTGGAGCGCTGCGTAGATGCCAGAGGCAATCGCTGCCAAAGCAGCCATGTATTAAGGCAGCCTTGTATTACGGCAGCCTTGTATTAAGGCGGCCTTGTATTACGGCAGCCTTGTATTAAGGCAGCCTTGTATTACGGCAGCCTTGTATTAAGGCAGCCTTGTATTAAGACAGCCATGTATTAAGGCAGCCTTGTATTAAGGCAGCCTTGTATTAAGGCAGCCATGTATTAAGGCAGCCTTGGATTAAGGCAGCCATGTATTAAGGGAGCCTTGTACTAAGGCAGCCTTGTATTAAGGCAGCCAGGTCCTTGGCTGTGAATGGCGCATGGGAGGGGGGCAAGCTTACATGTATCTACAACACACGTTGTTCCTCTCTCCCTACCTCTTCATTCATTGCAGCACGTATCTACAATACACTTTGTCCTTTTGTAACATGTCTCTCCATTCAAATTAATACGTAACAACGCGCTTTGTGCCATACCTTTGCATTCATTGCAACACGTATCCACAATACACTGTGTTATTGTAGCACGTCTCTCCATTTAAAATGATAAGTAACGCGCTTTGCATTATTGTACCACGTCTCTCCATTCACGCAGGGTACTTCCACCTACCTATGGCACACTCAACACTACGTCCCTGCGTTTAAAATAATACGGAACAACGCGCTTTGTGCCATACCTTTGCATTCATTGCAACACGTACTTACAAGACACTTTGTCCTATTGTAACACGTCTCTCCATTCAAAATGATAAGTAACGCGCTTTGTATTATTGTACCACGTCTCTCCATTCACGCAGGGTGCTTCCACCTACCTATGGCACACTCAACACTACGTCCCTGCGTTTAAACTAAAACGTAACAACGCGCTTTGTGCCATACCTTTGCATTCATTGCAACACGTATCCACAATACACTGTTATTGTAGCACGTCTTTCCATTCAAAATGATAAGTAACGCGCTTTGTATTATTGTACCACGTCCCTCCATTCACGCAGGGTGCTTCCACATACCTATGGCACACTCAACACTACGTCCCTGCGTTTAAACTAAAACGTAACAACGCGCTTTGTGCCATACCTTTGCATTCATTGCAACACGTA
>Ga0307942_1001039_pt1 | contig 21474 bp, 26 predicted proteins | sample OrgLakmetagen175_FD_201846 | JGI IMG/M metagenome (GOLD analysis project Ga0307942, IMG submission 201846) | Saline water microbial communities from Organic Lake, Antarctica - #175 | ecosystem: Environmental > Aquatic > Non-marine Saline and Alkaline > Saline | place: Antarctica: Organic Lake... | reverse complement strand
CCCCCAAGCCCCACCTCATTCCAACGCACCTAGTGGGCACCCAGACCAATCCGGACAACCAGGCAACATGCAGAGACAAGACGGCAGAAGCTGCAGCACTCCCGCTCCCACTCTCACACCTACACCCACAAACGCACCCACGCACACCCTGGCAGCTGCTGGGACGGCCCCTGCAGCAGCAGCAGCAGCAGCTGTTGCGGAGCATGCAGGTCCCTCACCACATGCACCGCTGTCTTCCAGGCCGTCCAGCAGACGTCCATCCAAGCGATCGCAGCAGCAGCAGCAGCAGCAAAAGCAGGGGGCGGAAGGGAGGGGGCTGAGGAAGGTGTGGGGAAGCACAGGGGCTCTTTCCCAGGCATTGCCTGCAAACACACCCGTGCATACCCCAGAAGCAGCTGCAGCAGCAACAGCCCCTGAAGCAGCAGCAGCAGCAGAGCAATCATGTGCTTATGGCTTCCCGGCCTTCGGCAGCAGTCCGCCGCTCGCCATAGGTAATACCATTGAAGTAAAACCACAGGTCTATCTGGGACTACGCTGGTGAAGATTAGCATGCATGACATGTGCATGGTTTTTTGCTGATGAAACTTTGCTTTCGCATTCAAGCCAGATGACTTGATTCACGCCAGATGACTTATTTGCTGATGAAACTATGCTTTCGCATTCAAGCCAGATGACTTGACGAAATGAGTTGAATAAGTATTGGTTATAGAATGCAGCAGCCCCCTGGCCACCATCTGTAGAAACATTTAGCGGCAGTACAGGTGTAAGCTGATTGAGGCTAGTGTGCAGTCCCTGCTGTGGGTCTATGCTGATATGTATATACCACACACATATATGCATATAAGTATATACACATATGTATATATGTATATGCCACACACACACACATTTATGTACACATACGTGTATATACCACACACACATACATACATGTATATACACACACATGCATATATGCATATATGAATATACCACACATGTGTACCACACGAATATACATATACATACGTGCACACACATACATACACACACAGGCAGCAGCAGGTGGAACTGCAGTGGCAGCCCTTTTAGTGATAGGGACTTTCTGCTCGACAGTAGCACCAGTGTAGAGCTGGCACTGCAGCGTACACAGCAGCAACTGCACTGTGACCCGGACAGCAGTGGGAGTTTGGAGCAGCCGCAGCCGCAGCAACAGCAGGCACAAGTATGTGCACGCAAGGCATGCTCACGATATACGACACACGTGGGCACACATGCACACAGCACACTCATATACATAATGAAACATATATACATGTGTGCACACACACACTCTCTCACACACATACACACACACTCACACACACACACTCGCGCACACACACACACACACACACTCGCACACACACAGTCACACACACAGTCACACACACACGCACACACAAACACTCGCACACACACACACTCACACTCACACACACACACACATACTCATACGCATACACACACACACACACACACACACACACACACACACACGTGTGCATATGCGCATGTCATATGGACGCCCGTAAATCAGCAATCTGGCTTTCTACGTGACCTAATTTAAGCTTGCAGCCTTGTGCACATACACGCGCACAAAATCATAGACACACACAACACGCACATACATACTCGCACATACACACCCAAAATGCAGTCATGGTGCAGTGTCAGCAGTGGCACTGAAAAGGGGGCTGGGAGTGGCACTGACACTGGAACCAAATGCACAAAAACCACGACGGCTCCCACACCTCTACCCATTTTGCAACTCCAACGGTATGTTGTTTGTTTTTAGCTCCTTTAATGCCAGTGTGTGTGAAATATACAAATGTTAAAAATACCCAATATACATTATGCATATGTTAAAAATACATAATATACATAATATACATAATGTGAAATATAAGTAATATACAAAATGTGAAGTATACGCAAACATACATCAAACTGGCGCTCCAACAAAATAAACATCGATAGCACTCAGGTCTGAAGGAGGAAGCATAGGCAACTGAAAGTTGGTAAATACGGTTGCAGGTTGAACAAAATGAGTCATCGCACGCACATGTACAAAAAATAACACTTTGAGATCGTGGTTGCATGATGATTGACATGGCACACACACACACACACACATTTCACACACACACACACACACGCACACACACACACACGCACACACACACATACACACATGCACACACGCACACGCACACACACACACACACAAACACACACACACACACACACACACACACACAAACACACAAACACACACACACGCACGCACGCACACAGGCACACAGGCATATACAGACATACATACACGTACACATGTGTTTTATTCAAGAGTTTAGGAGAGAAACAGAACCAACTGCCAAACGCATAGATTGCTTACAAAGACCCACATTGTGTTCCATGGTGTGCACTGCCCACACCCTGAGGTTGACCGCCTCTGTAATTACAGACAGCGATGATGGGTGGTGCTATCAAAGCATACGTCAAATATAAAAAAGTGTTTGCCCCTCCACACGCAGGTCGCCCTCCTCTGTGATGGGTATTGGTGCTGCCATAACAATCGTTGCGATAAAGAATGTGTGTGTGTGTGTGTGTGTGCCCCTCCCTGCAGGTTGCCCATCCACCGTGATGGGTATTGGTGCTGCCACAACAATCGTTGCGTCAAAGAAAATGTGTGTGTGCCTTTCCTTGCAGATTGCCCTCCACCGTGATGAGTGGTGCTGTTATAACAACCGTTGCGTTAAAGAATGTGTGTGTGCCTTTTCTTGCAGATTGCCCTCCACTGTGATGAGTGGTGCTGTTATAACAACCGTTGCAATAAAGAATGTGTGTGTCTGTGCCCCTCCACGCAGGTTGCCCTCCACCGCAACGGGTGGTGCTGCCATAACAATCGTTGCGGCAAAGAATGTGTGTGTGTGTACTCCTCCCTGCAGGTTGCCCATCCACCGTGATAAGTATTGGTGCTGCCATAGCAATGGCTGAGTTAAAAAATGTGTGTGTTCCCCTCCCTGCCGGTTGCCCATCCTCCGTGATGGGTATTGGTGCTGCCATAACAATCGCTGAGTTAAAGAATGTGTGTGTGTGTGTGTGTGTGTGTGCCCCTCCTTGCAGGTCACCCTCTTCGGTCCTGGGAGGCAGCAGTGATGAGAGTGACAGCAGCAGCATTTCTTTGGGGGGGCGCTCTTCGTGCTCGCGCATCACCACAAGGTACCTTGTTTGTTTATGTGTAGGGTTGGACAGAGCCGTTGTATACAATGTACATACGGTATTTTTGGCAGGGTAATCACCAAACATTCGGTATATATGTATGGTTCTGGCTAACCCTATCTATATGTGTGTGTGCTACAAGTACGTGTGTTTGCAAGGGTGTGCAAGCTGGCGAGTGACTGCGGCCCATGCAAAAATTACTGTCTGGTCACAAGACGCCTTTACGGCATTTACGGCATGAATACTTGTCTATGTGTTTGTGAGTTACGTCATGAATCGTGTCTGTAAGTTATGTCATAAATTACCTCGTAACTTACATGTCTGTGAGTTACGTCATGAGTTACGTGTCTGTGAGTTATGTGTCTGTTTGGTCATGAGTAAGGGTGTGCCAGCCTCTAGTCAAGGCTTGACGAGGTCGAGACTTGACGGCACTGCTGTCAAAGCCTAGACAGCAAATAGGGTGTCCATTTTTGGGGGAAATCAGGGAAAACTCCATGAAATTCCTGAAATTATGGAATATCGACCGCGTTTTTGTATAATAGTATTAAGTATTTTTGTGGAATGCAGAAGCGAAAAATGGCACATCACGATGTCACAGTCTTGTTCAGGGAAGTGTCATGTCAGATTATCATTTCTTGGGCGCCCCCAAACGGGCAGTAATCTGTACATTATTTTCTTAATATTATCAAATATTATTTAGAGTATATATATATATATATTTAACTTATTTCCGGCCAATTTGCTGCATAAACGCCTGTCCAGGCAATGAACCATGAGAGATTCTCTGAACACTCCCTACGTTTTTTTTCAGTCCGGTCTCGTCACGATTATCATTTATTAATTGATTTTTTTCGGCTCGATCCGCGCAAGTTTCAAAAAGTGATTTTCTAACCGTAATGCACCTAGGGCCTCGTCGAACCTCGACTAGAGGCTGGCACACCCTTAGATGTCTGCATGTGCCAATACATTTTCTTTGCCAGTAAAGTCAATGGCTTTTAAACTGCACGTACCATGAATGAATTCTGACTTGAATGCTTTCGTCCCAACTCCTTGATATTTGTGAGGTGCGACTTTTCTGCCTGCTTGGCTTTTTCTTTACACAGAAAAGGTATCTTTTCTTTCCCCCAACTTCTTTCCTTGGAAAAATATGCACTGCGCCTCTTATCAAGCTGAAAGTATATGGCTATCATTCTAAACAAAACTGAAGTCCCGCACTTGGCCGCAGGTGCAGGTGCATATTCATGCCTTTGTTCACAATCACACACACACACACACACACACACACACACACACACACACACACACACACACACGCACACACACACACACACACAATTGCTTTCTTACACCAACACAAACACAGGCGTGCCCGTGCACGAGGGCCTGGCAGTCTACGCAGCACCCACGCTAAGCACCTGCCCTCCATTCTTATGCACGAGCTGGGGCTGAGCATGTCTACACCCCCAACCACAGGTATGTCAAAACCTGCTAATCATTGCTTTTCATTGCTTCTGCACAACAACTGTGAGACCTTGTCACACTCTCAATCTCTCTCTCTCACTCACTCACTCTCTCTCTCTCACTCTCCCTCTCTCTCTCTCTCTCTCTCTCTCTCTCTCTCTCTTTCTCTCTCTCTCTCTCTCTTTCTCTCTCTCTCTCTCTCTCTCTTCCATTATTTCTGATCCTTTAGTTTTAGAAGTAATTTGTTCAGGGATCAGAGTCTGAATGAGAAGGGAAAAGGGTTTGCTGGATCAATATGTGTAGCCCCAATGCAAGCAAGCAGGCGGTACATCACACACTACACACTACGCATAGTACAAACAAAGATTTGTGTCTGACCAAAGGCCAGGCACGCCAGTCAAGACAGTGCGCGTCATCAAAGCTCCTTAATTCGATTGTAGTGCGGCTTGAACTGTGCGATTTCAAGCATGGCCAAAGCCAAAAAGAGCATGGCGGAAGATACATCAATTTTGTAAATGCATGACCCACGGCGCACTGTTGTAGAGAAAGCATGGCTGGATTCAAGGCACACTGCTGTAGAGAAAGCATAGCTGGAGCCATACCAATTTAGACAGCCTACCATGAACACACTGCAGATGCTGCCAGAGCACTTTCGCCAAGGCAGTCTGAAGGGGATCCTGTGCAGCACTTGCTGACTTCCCCCTACACTGAGCTGTGCCCTAGCTGCCATGTCAGGTGAGAAACAAGCAGCCCAATTAAATAATTAATTAATAATTTGTGTTGTTTTCCATGTGAAGTGAGATCAAAAAGTAGATCTTAATGAGTAGTGCCCTATCTGCCATGTCAGGTGAGAAGCAAGCAGCCTTTTCATTTGTATTAGCTGCCATGTAAGGTGAGAACGAACTGCAACAGTTCTCCGATTTTGCTGTCATTTGCGGTGCCAATAACACTCAACTCCTAGCTGCTAACCTGAACTGAGATGTAATAACAAGCAACTATTAGCTGCTATTAGAGGTAAGCTTTAAGCTACCCTGTACTGAGATGTGTCCTAGCTTCCATGCGAGGTGAGAGCAGAGTAGTTAGCAGCCCTTTCTTATATTGTGACCTAGCTGCCGTGTGTGGTGAGAGAAATAAGCAGGCCTTATGAGCTGCGCCCTCACTAGCTGACAAGGGACATGACGTGTGCCCTAGCTTCCATGCAATGTGAGAGCAGAGTAGTTAGCAGCTCTTTTTTAGTTTGTGACCTAGCTGCCGTGTGTAGTGAGAGAAATTAGCAGGCCTTTAACAAACTCCTGCGGTCTTGACAAGTGGCGTGCAGTGTTGTACAGTGATGCGATCTTGTGCTGCGTATGCGCAGCCTTTCCTCATCATCGCCATTTCAGGTAAGCGTGGTATCAGGGTGGCTGGCTCCCTTGCACTGCAGCTGCCACAAGTTGTGTAGACCAGAGCCTTTACACACACAGTGCGCACCCAAAAATTCAGCAGAGGCGTTTTCAAGCTGCATGGTCATATGCAGTTTTTGCATACCGTACGTTCACGGTCACTTCGGAAGTTAAATGATTACGCGTTTCTGGCCAACCCTGGCTGCATGCTACGTGTTTAGGGTCGGTGAGAACCTTATGTATGCACGCATGTGCTCACACAGAAGTCCAGCAAAGGGAATTCATCAAGCGGTATGGTCATATGCACCTAATTATGCACACGTCTCTGGCCATCCCTGGCTGCTGCAGCGTCGTACTTGCTTCAACAACATGTGCCCTTCAAGCTGTATGGTCATATGCACGTGTTTGTATACGCGTCCCTGGCCATCCCTGACCGCTGCAGCATCGTACTTGCTTCAACAACATGTACCGTACTTAAATGTTATGCCGGCCAAACCCAAACCTGAATGGACTTTAGTCCTACTGCCCTTGTGCACATTCTGTCCCCAACTTGAATCTTTGCCGTACGTCCTGCCTATACAGACAAGTTTACACACACACGTGTACACACGCGTGCGCACACACACACACACACACACATACACACACGTGTGCATGCACACCCTATAAATGTACAACTGCAATGGCCGTTGTATAGCGCTCATCGTACCTTCTCAAGTGCTCCTCAAAGCCTGCACGTGCCATGTATTAAAGATGAGTTGAAACACACATGCTGTGCAGTACCCAGAAAAACAAGGCGTCATCACACATACACACATGTGCGCATGTACACACACACACATGCATATGGCCGTAATCTCAACATAATGCTCCAATTCGACAAGCCACTGGCACAACCATCTCACACAGGCGGCGCGAGTTGCACCATACCTTCGACCCGGAGCACTTTATTTGTCAAGGTGGTGGTGGCGCGTTCCTGCATCCCACCCACATTTTCAGCCCTGCACGGTTTGCTGCTGTGGACGACCCTGCAGCCAACGCCACTGCCGCACTGTGCGTTGACGTGTGTGTGTTTGAGTGTGTGTGTGTGTGTGTGTGTTTGTGTTTGTGTGTGTGTGTTATGTGTGTGCGAACAACATTTGATTGTGTGAGCTGCCAAGCTTATGTGACAATTAACAAAATAAATGGTTGTGTAATTTAGCCATCTATTGCTTTGTTGGTGCTCCTGCACCTCCATGCTTTGATGTGCCAAGATAGGAGCATTGCATCCACACACCACACATACACACACCACTTCCTTGCTCCTCTCACAAGCGCAAATACACACACAAACACAATTGTACACACACACACACACACACACACACAAACATACATACATACATACATACATACATGCATGCATACCACTCCTTACTCCTTGTAAATACACACATCCTTAATTTTCTCTTCCTCTGTACACAGACACACACACACACGCACACGTAGCTGCGCTGACGCCCTCCCCCCCTGCACCTGCTGCCCACGCCGCCCCCCCCAACCTTCCCCTCTCCTTACTTCCACGACCTCACCGCCCCCCTCTTCAGCGCTTGCCAGCAACACACCCTTCAGCAGAACCATCACCCCAACGAGCGCACTCACAGGGCCTGTCAGCATGTCCCCTGCCATCTCCAACGGCTTTGTCACACCTCCCGCTGCCGACGCCCACAACACCCTTAACGCAAGCAGCCACACGCACAGTGCCGCCCTCAGCAGCAGCTCTGCCCCTCCAGCGACTCCTGCTGCCTTGCTTCCCACAGCTGCGTTGTCTGACAGCTGGGACCTTCAGCCTGTCAGCCCAACACCCAAACGCCCGACAGCTGGCAACAGCTCGCTCCGTGGCCTGACAGCTGGCACAGACAGCCCCACCAAAGCAGAAGCAGGGGCAGAGGAGGCAGGTGGTGCGTGGGAGGAGGAGCCTTCAGCCTGCCAGCCCACCTTCTCCTTGGGCATGCTCGGTGACGTCGCTGCTGTAGACGATGCAGAAACGCCCACGGCGGTACCTTGTGGTGAGCACGACGGCGGTGCTGTTGGTGGGCAAGGAGGAGGAGGGGTGTGTGTGAGATGGACCCAGGACACGCAAGGAGCAGCTGGTGTGAGTGATGGTGGTGCTGATGGTGTGGGCAGTAGTGTGTGGGATGGTAAATTCAAGGGCCTAATTCCTGGCTCCCCAGCCCTGCCGTTTGCCCCCCACAATGTACGCAATGAGAGTATGCACGTGGATAGCCCAGGAGGGACCATCGCCACTGCGGCACTCGGACACCGAATGAGCCACACCCTCTCTGACCCCCCTGTGTGGCATCCCTCTGGATCTTCCTGGGACCCCTCTTTCATGCACGCCCACAACCCCCCTCGCACGCAGCACCCCTCCTCCCACACTGCCTCCTTCCAGTACAGCCACCCACACGCAGCAAGCAACAAAGTGAGCGACCACCACTCTACGATAGCGCACCGCACCCAGAAGCCCTTCAGCCATCTTGCTGGCTTCCATGTTGCGTGTGAGGGTTTCAGCAGCAGCGCAGGCAGCAGCAGCCGCGCGCATACGTCACCTTTTTGGACCCACGACAATGTAAATGGGCACAGGCACGATCCTTCCCCTAGCGGCACAGGCCTAACCAACGGACAGCAAGCAGCCTTAGATTGGCAGCACGCTTATACAAATGGGCAGCACGCAGCTGTCATCGAACAGCAATCAGCCGCAAACGGGCAGCACGCTGGAGCAAATGGGCAGCACGCAGCCGTCAGCAGACAGCACGCAGCCGCAAATGGGCAGCACGCAACCGTGCATTGGCAGGACGCGGGAACAAATGGGCAGCACGCAGCCGCAAACGGACAGCACGCAGCAGCAAATGAGCAGCACGCAGCCGTCATCAGACAGCACGCAGCCGTGCATTGGCAGGACGCGGGAACAAATGGGCAGCACGCAGCCGCAAACGGACAGCACGCAGCAGCAAATGAGCAGCACGCAGACGACAACGGACAGCACGCAGCAGCAAACAGGAAGCACACAGCCGTGAATGGCCATGTCAGGCCAGAAAAACTCACGGTTTGTGCAAACGGGGGTGGGGCCAATGCAACCTCAAGGCAACAGCAGCACCTGGGCTTCCAGCAGGTGGGCTTTCCGCAGCAGCAGCAGCAGCAGCAGCAGCAGCAAAAAGGGGGGGAGGATGTGATGAGATCCCCTGGTATCCATCCCCCCCACCCCACGCCACGATTGAGAGGGGGCCTGTCCAAGGCCCTGTTTCTCCAACCCTCATCCACGGAGCTCTCCCCACTGACACACCAAGGGATCCCTGACTCTAACGACATCAGGTGCCCGGCACCCACAGATCATCCCTCTTCCAAACCACCACGTGCAGACAAGGGACTTCTCCAGCAGCAGCAGCAGCAGCAGCAATCGCTGTCGCAACAACAGCAGCAGCAGCCGCAGCAGCAGCCGCAGCAGCAGCAGCAGCAGCAGGGGGCGACAGAAAAGGCCGCAGGCTTGATTCCATGCAGGTCACGCAGCAGTCCTGGTTGTGACGGCAGCAGCACTTTGACTTGCAACGGTGGAGATGCTGCGGCTTCCTCACAAAAGGCCCCTGGAAAAGCCAAGGCTGCTGCCTGCCAAGATTACACGGCAGCACCCCCGAACAGCAGCAGCGCCATTGGAGGTGAGGTTCGAACGTCTGGCACAGCGCACGTGTATTGCCTGCCAGTACAATTGTAGGGTTGGCCAGAACCAGATATATATGGTGTATATGCAGAGTTCTTTTGCAGGGAAACCACCAAATATATGGTGATATACGGTGCATATGTACGGTTCTGGCCAACCCTAATGATAAGTCATGCAATCGAGCCACGCGTGACAGGTAGTGGCATTTGTAGAGTAGTGACGCGTGACAGGTAGTGACAGGTAGTGACAGGTAGTGACATTTGTAGAGCAGTGACGCATGACAGGTAGTGACGCGTCACGCGTGACAGGTAGTGGCATTTGTAGAGTAGTGATGCGTGACAGGTAGTGACAGGTAGTGACAGGTAGTGACCATTTGTAGAGTAGTGACGCATGACAGGTAGTGACAGGTAGTGACATTTGTAGAGTAGTGACGCATGACAGGTAGTGACAGGTAGTGACCTCTGACAAGTTGCACAAGGCTAAGATGATACAAGCATTGATTTTGTATTGAAAGTCAGGATTTTGCAAATGCAAGCCTAACCCCAAGCTAGCCTTGGACAGAGGCGGTATTTCAAGTTGGCTGTGGCACGCTCCTTAACACAACCGACACACCTTCAAGATGCGCAATACCAAAGCTGCGTGTCGTGTATCTTATCACTCCGCAACGTGCAGCCGGGCACTCTAATACGGCAAAACTCTTTTAAAGTGACGCACAGGGAAGCCGCTGGCCAGCCGCCTGTAAGTAGGGTTGGCCGGAACCGTATCCAACCAGCTGTGAGTTGCACATTTAAAAGGATGCCTTTCTTTATTTAATTCCTGGTATTTCCAGCAGGAGAGCCTGGGCTTGGCCAACCAGCTGAGCGTGGCATGCCTGTCAGGGCGCCGACGGGAGAGACTGAGGTCAACCCTGAAGACGAGGGCTTCTACACCTGCCAGGTGAGCTGCTGTGCAGGCTGTGTGTGTGTGTGTGCGTGTGTGTGTGTGTGTGTCTGTGTAAGCCTGGACTGCGTGTAGGCTGTGTTTCGCTGTGTTGTGTAGGTCTCCGAATATATCATCATGCCATGTGGGCTCTCGTCATATCCTGTGGTCTCTAAATGTATCATCGTGTCATGTGGGCTGCTGTCTTGTGTTCAGCTTGGGCTTGGCATGTGCTGCCATGTAGTGGGGCTATTTGACTTGGTGGTGTGTCGAGTGAGTGCTTGGCATGTGTGCATCGCACATCTGCCGAGTAAGCTGGTGATGTGTTAGTGAGTGCTTGGCATGTGTTGCCGTGTACATACGCTATATAACCTGCCTGGTGGTGTGCTGAGTGAGTGTTGCCGTGTACACGTGGTGTGCTGAGTGAGTGTTGCCTGGTGGTGTGCTGAGTGAGTGTTGCCGTGTACACGTGGTGTGCTGAGTGAGTGTTGCCGTGTACACGTGGTGTGCTGAGTGAGTGTTGCCGTGTACACGTGGTGTGCTGAGTGAGTGTTGCCTGGTGATGTGCTGAGTGAGTGTTGCCGTGTACATGCGCTATATAACCTGGTGGTGTGCTGAGTGAGTGCTTGCCTTGTGTTGCCGTGTAGGTATGTTAAGTAAGTACTTGGTGCTGTGTGAGTGAGTGCTTGGCATGTGCCATTACGTAAACATGCCAACTGAGTAGCTCTTTTAGAGTTTTAGCTTGGTATGTGTGTAGGTTGCACGCTCACACTCAATACCGTACCTCTGTAGAGGCTTGGCCAGATCAGCGTCATGAAACCAAGCATGCGTTGCTCTTGTTACTACCTTTGTGAGCTGCAAAATTTTTTAGTTTCCGATTCTCGTGCATGCTCGTCACATGTATTTTAAGCTACATGCTCTGACTGTCAGAATTTGTGCAGGCCTGGTGCAATGTTTAACCCTGCTTTAATAAATTCATGATGCGATGATGAAAAAATTGTGCCGGCTTGTGCATTGTTAACCCTGCTTTAACTAATGCATGATGCGATGATAAGAAAAGTGTGGTGGCTCGTGCATTGTTAACCCTGTGTTTAGGGCCGCATGATGCGATGATGAAACTAAAGTGTGCCGGCTCGTGCATCATTGACCCTGTCTTTCGAGTATCATGGTATGATGTTCGAAACAGGTGTTCACATACACACAGCCTGCTATGGGTTGACATTTTGCGTGGTAGAATATAATTTATGTACAGGCTGTTTGCATTGTCTAACCCTGCTTTGAAATTACTCGCTGTGATGGTGAGGAGGCACAGAACGTGTGAAGGCCCCGTGCATCTTAAAACCCTGTTACTAGAGATACAGAGATACACGATGCAACTACCTATTACAATAATTGAATGTGCACATATATATAATAACAGATATTTTAATGTGCACAGGCCTCGTACCCACACCCCGCTCGTTCTGTCGCCTTGGGGAAGAAGAACCTGCACCTGTTCAGACTGAAGAATACGCGGTAAGGCCTTGGTGAAGAAATCAGTCAGCCAGGGCGCAAAAGCACTGTATTTGCACATTTGCACATACTTGGGTGTGTACATGGCGAGGCAATGGCATTCCATCTGTGTTTTTGTGTATGATAGGGCCTGTTTAGATTGAGGATCAGGCGGTAGGTAAGGCCCTGGTTCAAGAGGGGATCAACCAGGACGCTAGAGTACTGTAGTTGCACATATTTGGGCATTTACATGGCGAGGCAATGAAAATTTGGAGTATTATTGGAGGGTTTGCAAGGGACTCTGGGCCGAGGCCCATACCACGCATTCACCGAGGTAAGAAGGGTAAAATGCTGGGGTTGTTGTCACGTTTTTGGTGTCAGTGATGCCTTTTGGTGCTCTCAGTGTGTTACCCATCATTGGCATGCACCGCTTCATTCTCAGGTTTGACCTCATCAGGGGTATATGGTACTACCTGCAGGTAATTTCAGTGATGCCTTGGTGCTCTCAGTGTGTTAGTCATCATTGGCATGCACCGCTTCATTCTCAGGTTTGACCTCATCGGGGGTATATGGTACTACCTGCTGGTGGTTTCAGTCATGCCTCGATGCTCACGCAAGCAGCACGGGCCTACCGCATTGCTCAAGGTTTGTGTGTGTGTGTGTGCGTGTGTGTGTGTGTGTTTTGTGCGTGCGCGTGTGTGCGTGTGTGTGTGTGCTCTTGTGTGTGTGTGTGCGTGTGTGTGTGTGCGCGTGTGTGTGTGCGCGCGTGTGTGTGTGTGTGTGTGTGTGTGTGTGTGTGTGTGTGTGTGTGTGTGTGTGTGTGTGTGTGTGTGTGGAAATTTGGGCCTACTCGACCAGATTGTATAAGCCCACGACTGCGCAATCCGCTCTTGTCACTAGCACAAGCTTACTGCATTGATAAAGGGTTAAAATGCTGGTGTACACAATTAATAAATAATGATTGCACCACAGCTGCACCAAGGGATTCAAGCTTGCAAATACCAACGGTCTGAAGTACACTGAATCGTCCCCCCCAGCTCCTGTGAATGGACGCTTCAACTTAAAACTCCAGTGAGCAAAAACTGAAATGTCCACCCAACTCCTGTAAATGTGTGTGCTTGAACTGGCTTGAACCTAATATTCAGTGACCTTTTACTGGAATTTACCCCAACTCCTGTAGATACAAACACTTGAACCTAATGCTTCAGTGCAGCTCAATCACCAGGTATAGGTACCAATCAGAACAGGGGGAGGCCAGTCGTGCCTGCCCGTCACACGTCGTATAAAAACTACCTCTGAATAAAAGAATGCCTGTGCCTGTGTGGTGTCGAAATATGTTTGGTTCTTAGATGTTTTTTAAGTGTTGTCTGGATTCACAAACCTGGAAACCTGGATCTACAAACCTGGAATCCTGGATCTACAATCCCGGAAACCTGGATCTGGATTTACAAACCTGGAAACCTGGAACTACAAACCTGGAATCCTGGATCTACAAACCTGGAATCCTTGGATTCACAAACCTGGAATCCTGGATTCTCAAACCTGGAATCCTGGATTCACAAACCTGGAATTATTTTGCGCTCCTCCCCAGGGTCTGGGCATTGATTACGAGGGGGGAGTGACCGCTGCCCTGGATGCCGACAACGTGTGGTCGGCAGCTTTGGCGTTCCTGGGCATCTACGTGGTAGGAAACGTGCTTGCAAGTATGCGTGCATTAAAATTTCCATAAAAGCACGTGATTTGATGATCGGCAGCTTCGCGTTCCTGGGCATCTACGTGGTAGGAAACGTGCTTGCAAATATGTGTACATTAAATTTTGCATAAAAGCACGTGATTTGATGATTGGCAGCTTTGCGTTCCTGGGCATCTACGTGGTAGGAAACGTGCTTGCAATTATGCGTGCATTAAACTTTACATAAAAGCACGTAATTTGATGATCGGTAGCTTCGCGTTTCTGGGCATCTACGTGGTAGGAAACGTGCTTGCAAATATGCGCGCATTAAACTTTCCATAAGAGCACATGATTTGATGATCGGCAGCTTCGCGTTCCTGGGCATCTACGTGGTAGGAAACGTGCTTGCAAATATGCTCGCATTAAACTCAACATAAAAGCACGTAATTTGATGATCGGCAGCTTCGCGTTCCTGGGCATCTACGTGGTAGGAAACGTGCTTGCAAATATGCTCGCATTAAACTCAACATAAAAGCACGTAATTTGATGATCGGCAGCTTCGCGTTCCTGGGCATCTACGTGGTAGGAAACGTGCTTGTGAATATGCGCGCATTACACTTTACATAAAAGCACGTAATTCGTTGGTGAGAAGCTTGGCGTTCTTGGGCATCTACGTGGTAGAAAACATGCTTGTGAATATGCGCGCATTATACTTTACATAAAAGCACGTAATTCGTTGGTGAGAAGCTTGGCGTTCTTGGGCATCTACGTGGTAGAAAACGTGCTTGCAAATATGCGTGCATTAAGCTTTCCACAAAAGCACGTGATTTGATGATCGGCAGCTTCGCGTTCCTGGGCATCTACGTGGTAGGAAACGTGCTTGCAAATATGCGTGCATTAAACTTTCCACAAAAGCACGTGATTTGATGATCGGCAGCTTCGCGTTCCTGGGCATCTACATGGTTGGGTTTAGGGTTGGGGGTTAGGAATCGTGAAATTATTCTGTTTCATCTTCTATTGGCACAAAGTCATTACACATACGAGTGGAATTTGCATGGAATGGAGAGATACAGATGTTTCAGAAACAGGACTGACAACATGTAGTACATATAGCTGGCTTTATTGGCTGCCCAAATAGTAGGGGCGCATGCAGTCCATCTCCGCACCCCCCTTCTGTTCCCCCTCTGTTCTTGTTTGTTAGTACTCACTATGTTCCTGTTTGTTAGTACTCACTGTGTTCCTGTTTGTTAGTACTCACTGTGTTCCTGTTTGTTAGTACTCACTGTGTTCCTGTTTGTTAGTGCTCACTGTGGTCCGTCTTCACACTTCCTCACACCGTAAAAAACACACTTCATTTATTACACCTCCTTCCCACATTTTTCACACTCTGTAGAACACACTCTAGTCCCCCTCACCAATTCCTCACACTGTGCAAGCCACACTTTATTTACTTACACCTCCTTCACACTTTCTCCACACGCTCTTCACACTCTGTAGAACACACTTTAGTCCACCATCACAATTCCTCACACTGTACAAGCCACACTTTATTTACTTACACCTCCTTCACACTTTCTCCACACGCTCTTCACACTCTGTAGAACACACTTTAGTCCACCTTCACCAATTCCTCACACTGTACAAGCCACACTTTATTTACTTACACCCCCTTCACACTTTCTCCACACGCTCTTCACACTCTGTAGAACACACTCTAGTCCACCTTCACCAATTCCTCACACTGTACAAGCCACACTTAATTTACTTACACCCCCTTCACACTTTCTCCACACGCTCTTCACACTCTGTAGAACACACTCTAGTCCACCATCACAATTCCTCACACTGTACAAGCCACACTATATTTACTTACACCTCCTTCACACTTTCTCCACACGCTTTTCACACTGTAGAACACACTTTAGTCCATCTTTACACTTCTTCACCCCACAAATGTCACACTTTTCTTACACCTCATTCACACCTTTCTCACACTCTGAAGGACACGCTGTGGTCCATCTTCATGGAGAGCTACGTGTCTTTGGGCATGGTCATTTTTATGGGTCTCATGTGCTTTGGGTTTGCGTTGGCAGGTGGGTCATGTGGGAATCAGTAACCACAAACGCGTGCTAGTGACTGTGTCCCGGGCGTATAATGTTATAAAACACACACACACACATACACACGCGCACAGACACATGCACAGACACGCACACAGACACGCTCACACGCACACACACACACACGCGCACACACACACACACATTTCATGGCTTTCTCACTGGAAGCAGCAATTTCAGCCGCTGCTCCACTTTGAATAATAGGTTTATGCATATAATAAATCGTCATTATTAAATCAGTTTGTGCAAGTGCTATAGATCTACCTCAGCTGCTGCAAGTCTGCAAGGCATACTAGACAAGACATGCTAGGCATACAAATCATACTACTACTACATACTAGACAAGACATACTAGGCATACTAGACATACTACTAATACTACATACTAGACAAGACATTCTAGACATACTAGACATACTGCTACTACGTACTAGACAAGACACACAAGACATGCTACTGCTACATACTATGCAAGACATACAAAACATACTAGACATGCTCCTACTACATACTAGACAAGACACACAAGACATACCAGACATACAAGTCAGCTGCTACAAGCCTGCAAGACGGCAGAGGTGATATTAGGTATATGAACGGTGCACTGATGAGTCTGTGCTCGAGCTTGTAGCCATGACCCTGGGCATGGTTCTGATGAGCCCAGCAGGGTACAGTCTTGTAATCTTGACAAGAATTTCATGACCCAGAAGTCTGCACCACACTGTAATGTAACCACACTGTACTGTTACCATGGCATTGTCCCCCTACATGGCTTACTGTGTGCCTCTCAAACAGAACGGGTGCTGTCACCATGACAGTGTCCCCCTATATGGCTTAGTGTCTCAAACAGAACAGGTGTTGTGTCAAATAGGGTGCGGGTGCAACAGCTTGACTGAGGACACTCCTCAACACCACACTGCACTGCCATCGTGACCTTGTCCCCCTGATTTGCAAGCTGTGTGTGTGCACACAGGAGGAGTGGGTGTTGTGCCTCACAGCCTGGACAGAACAGGGCAGGTGGTGCAGCCCTCCTCCACGCAGGAACAGCCGCAGCAGCAGCAGCAGCAGCAGGGTAAAAATAAAAAGGGGAGCTACAAGGGTCACCTGCCCTGGCTGTGCGCGAGGGGGGGCGGCTTGCAGACCCAGGTGTGATGTGATGTCAGGTTATGGCTTGTGAAGACTGTCTGTGATATTGCTGAGGCAAAGTGCCAGTTTGTTGACTGAACATGAAACCTCTTCTTCTGAAATTAGTTTAGTCAGTTTAGATTACAAAGGCATTCAACCTGGGATGGCTGCTCGACCTATCTAGTGAATGTTCACCGTGAGTGCTGGTAAGCGGAGCAACCTCTTTTTCTGTGTTTGATAGGAGCTTCTCCATTGACTGCTCTTGATGGTTTTTAATTGATTGGACCGTGCTCTCTCTTGTTGAATGGAATTGAATGAAAGATGTCCCGTTGATTGTGCTAGAGCTTGAATGTATGGACCGTTTCCCTTGTTTTAACGCAATAGGAGATGTCCTATTGATTGTGCTAGCGCTTGATCAGTTTGTGTGGACCGGCTCCCTTGTTTTAACGCAAGAGATGTTCTATTGATTGCGCTTGATGGTGATCAATTTGTGTGGACCGGTTCCCTTGTTTTAACGCAAGAGAAGATGTCCTGTTGACTGTGCTTGATGGTGATCAATTTGTATGATGCCTTTCCGCTTTGCGTCCTTGTGTGGCGGGATTATTCCTGTTGATCGTGATTGATGGCGAGCAGTTCCTTGTGATGAGCTTGCTGGACTTTCTTCTGTGCTCAATTCTTTTTGATGCTGACATCTGACTATGATTAAACAACGACAGGTACATACCCAACGCATCAGCAAAAGCGGATTATGCACAGGTGATGTTTGCAGGGGCCTGCGTCTTTGCCCACCTCAGCACTGCTGTGAGTCTGATGCAGGCATGGTGTTCACACGGCTAACTTAGCAATAATGAATCGTGCACAGGTGATGTGTGATGATGAAACATGCACAGGTGATGTTTGATAACGAATCATGCACAGGTGATGTTTGATGAGGAATCATGCACAGGTGATAAATCATGCACAGGTGATGAATCATGCACAGGTGATGAATCATCTTCTTCAGGTGATGTTTGTTGATGAATCATGCACAGGTGATGTTTGCGGGGGCCCACGCCTTTGCCCACCTCAGCACTGCTGTGAGTCTGATGCTGCTGTTGGAGCTTGGGGTGGAGATGTGCATCCGTCACGAGAACCTGGGCAGGGAGGGCATGCACAGCCTGTTCAGGTAGGCACAGCCTGTGCAGTTGTCATGCATGGCCTGTTCAGGTGTCATGCATGGCATGTTCAGTATGTTCAGGTGCCATGCACAGCATGTGCAGGTGTCATGCATGGCCTGTTCAGCCTGTTCAGGTAGGCACAGCCTGTTCACGTGTCATGCACGACCTGTTCAGTATATCCAGGTGTCATGCATGGCATGTTCAGCCTGTTCAGGTAGGCATGGCCTGTTCAGGTGTCATGCACGGCCTGTTCAAGTGCCATACCTGTCCAGGTGTCGTGCACAGCCTGTTCAGGTGTCATGCATGGCCTGTTCAGCCTGTTCAGGTAGGCACAGCATATTCGGGTGTCATGCACGCCTGTTCAGGTGTCATGCACGGCCTGTTCAGGTGTCATGCATGGCCTGTTCAGTATGTCCAGGTGTCATGCACGGCATGTTCAGTATGTCCAGGTGTCATGCACAGCCTGTTCAGGTGTCATGCATGGCCTGTTCAGCCTGTTCAGGTAGGCACAGCATGTTCGGGTGTCATGCACGGCCTGTTCAAGTGTCATACCTTTCCAGGTGTCATGCACAGCCTGTTCAGGTGTCATGCATGGCCTGTTCAGCCTGTTCAGGTAGGCACGGCCTGTTCAGGTGTCATGCACGGCCTGTTCAGTATGTCCAGGTGTCATGCACGGCCTGTTCAGTATGTCCAGGTGTCATGCACGGCCTGTTCAGCCTGTTCAGGTGTCATGCACGGCCTGTTCAGGTGTGTGTGTGTCAGAAGCAAGTAGGAAGTGTGCTTGTGCTGTCAGATACACTGTGCAAGGGAGTTTATTGAATGATGGTAACGGAGGCAGAGGTTCATTTCTCTTCAGAAGCACAAGGCAGGCATGCGCAGCCTGCTTGTACAGCACCAGACTTTACCCGCTTTACCGCTGTACTGCACCAGACTTTACCGCACCAGACTTTACCGCTTGTACCGCACCAGGCTTTACCGCTTGAGCGTGTTAGCAGTAACTCCCAGCACACCCCCGACACATTGCTTTTCTGTCATGATTACGTCTCGTCACCCTTCATGAACATCTCTCTTTTTTTTGCATTGAATTTTTAAATACTTTGATTAGCCAAGAGCGCAGACTTTCTTCCCTCTCTGTTACCTAAACTTCCCCTCCTCTTAACTGTTTGAGTGCAACCGTACCCACCTCCCACCCTTAAAATACATATTTACTGTTTGAGTGCAACCGTACCCACATCCCATGCGTAAAATTCATTTTCAATCCCTCCCTTGCATCACAAATACCTCCCAAAAGAGAGACACCCCCAGGTGGTACCTTGAGTATGCACGCATCCACATGTTTGACCTCCTGCTCCTCAAAAAGTAGAATAAACGAAATAAATTTGATAAAAATGAAGACCTACGCCTGCTTCTCAGAGAAAAAAGGAATAAGCAATCCTTGTGTCAGTGACACACGTGTGCCCTTGAAACGAATTTTGCATGCAGTACCTACGAGAATGCACACATCCACATCCCCAACCCCCAACCCCCACAGCGCGTGTGCCTGCTTTTGAGGAAAAGTAATCCCAGCATCTCACACGTACCCTTCCCAACGACCGCAGGTGGTATCGTGAGTATGAGCGCATCCACTTCCCCGACCCCCCAACCCCCCAAAATGTGTGCCCACTTCTCAGTAAAAAGTAATTCCAGCACCTCACACGTACCCTTCCCAACGACCGCAGGTGGTATCGTGAGTATGAGCGCATCCACTTCCCCGACCCCCCAACCCCCAAAAGTGTGTGCCCACTTCTCAGTAAAAAGTAATTCCAGCATCTCACACATACCCTTTCCCAACGACTGCAGGTGGTATCGTGAGTATGAGCGCATCCACTTCCCCGACCCCCAAGGCCTGCGCCTGCTTCTCGAAAAAGCAACATTTGGCCTCTACCCTGGCGCCCTCAAGGCGGCCATGGCTGTGTTTGACATTCCAGAGGCCGTCGCAGTCACGCGCACTGCGATGTGTGCGGTGCAGGGCTCGCTGACGACCATCTCACGTCTGCAGGTGGGCTGTGCGAGTTTGTGGTGGCGGTTGTGGTGTTTTTGTGATCTTGCTCCAGCTACGTAGGCGTACTGCGATGTGTACGGTGCAGGGATCGCTGACAACCATCTCACGCCTGCAGATGGGCGATTCATCATTCTCATTCTCATTCTGGATCTTGATTGTACTTACACATGAGGCATAGCAAGGTATTGGTACAATGCATGTGTTAATAAGCACTGTTCTCCTGGCTCACATGCACACATGCACACACACAACACACACACGCACACACACACTCCGCACTCCACAGGCCCTGCTCTACTATGGTGGGATGCTAGCGTACTTTTGGCTCTTAGCCACTCCTGCTGTAGGCCTCGTATTTGGTACCTATTTGTTTATGTCCGTGACCTACGCGGGCGTGCACTACGATGAGGCCTTCTCCTCCCTGCGCGTTCCCCACTACAAGTCAATGACACGCATGCACATCACCAGGTGGGTGTGGGTGTAGTGAATGTGTGTGTGTGATTGTGCGTGTGTGGGATTGTGCGTGTGCCCCACTGCAGCTTAATGACACGCATGCACGTCACAAGGTGGGTGTGTGTGAATGCATGTGTAGGTATGTAATTGCGCGTTTGTGAAAATGCATGTTGTGGCTAGGCTGTTTTTTTTCTGGCCGCTGACCCCAAGTCAACAGTGCAATTGCACACTGTCACGTGTTTGGTCAGCATGTGACGTGTGGTATATTGACTCAACACTCTTGTTGGTCCATGTGTACTGGAGGACCGACAATTGTGCACATGTACTAACATCAATTTGGTTATTTGTAGGGTTGGCTGCCAGAACCATATATATTTGCGGTGTATATACGATATTCATGGGATCTCATCAAATTTACAGTCATACTTGGCGTAAATATACGGTTCTTGCCATTCTTAGTTATTTGGTCACATTTGGTCATTCATTTCATCAGCAGACATACATTCACAAGCACAAGCACACACACACACACATACACACATTCTCTCTTCAACTCTCTCTCTTTCTCTCTCTCTCTCTCTCTCTCTCTCTTTCTCTCTCTCTCTCTCTCTCTCTCACTCACTCACTCACTCACTCACTCACTCACTCACTCACTCACTCACTCACTCACTCACTCACTCACTCACTCACTCACTCACTCACTCACTCACTCACTCA
>Ga0307942_1001038_pt1:0-20000 | contig 21474 bp, 25 predicted proteins | sample OrgLakmetagen175_FD_201846 | JGI IMG/M metagenome (GOLD analysis project Ga0307942, IMG submission 201846) | Saline water microbial communities from Organic Lake, Antarctica - #175 | ecosystem: Environmental > Aquatic > Non-marine Saline and Alkaline > Saline | place: Antarctica: Organic... | reverse complement strand
AGCTTCCTAGAACCCAGCAATTTAATTATTTTGTAAGGAGGGGCTAATATGCGTAACAGATTGATCTCTTAAGGTCCAGGCCTAGCAGGGCCAGCTTGGAGCAACGCTGGCTTAGGACGGACAGTAACTGAGCCAGCATGCATGCTGTCCTGGTCCAGGGTCACCAATCCACATCCCTGTAGTTCAGCCAGGTGTGGGAAGACACTGCTGAGACTAGCTTTACTCACTATTTACAGTGTGTATGCGGCTGTACATGGCACCATACCCCGTACGAACAAGGCCCAGTCACCTAGCCACCCCTTTCAATCAATAGATCCAAAGGAAATAAAGCTTATCCTAGGCAGCCAAATCTCTTCCCACACCATATTTTAAATTTATATATTTTGCTAAGCTGACGACGATGAAGAACAGTACAAGAGGGGACAATAGTCGGCCATCCGGATGAGTCTGACAATGCCTACTGGCGAGCACTACAAATTTTACACTGGCACAGCTGAGCAAAAGTGTCGAGGCATGTTGTGGTCTTGTGACTGAGGCACAGCATTTCAGAGCTGTTCATCAATGCTGTATTCTTGGAACGGGTCAACATATTTTTGTAACGTATCAGTAAAAGCATGCTGCCCCAAACTGGAAATGATAAAAAGGTATGAGTCAGGTAGGAGCAACGTGTAGCCCCATGCCGCTTATTAATTTCACCGTATGGTGCTCTTACTGGCCTGTTTGAAGAACATGTCTATGTCGAGGCAGCAAAGCCAAATTGACCCAGAAACACATCGACTCCAACAGTGTTGCTAAGCACAGAATACTTCCACAAGAACCTGTTGCTAAGGTTGTCCAAAATCTTACATACTTGCTGTTCAAACTATACGTGAAGTCCTCCCCCTAACAGAAACGTCCACACACATAAAGGACTGAGTACCACTATAACATCCAAGGTACTCGTGCTTGAATAACCGTACCATCATCAAATTTTACTATTATGATATACTCGTGGCTCAATCCATACCACACCTCAGCGGTAGGTATTTCCAAAAAATCACCTGCAGGGCAATGAAGTACCACCCTAGACCCTAAACTCTGACATCTAACTCACCTGCAGGGCGATGACATCTGTGAACCAGCGTGCAGCAGACAGTCGGCTCTTCCCTGTGACCACCGCGTCCAAGGTAAGGTGCAGCTCTTCTGTCTTGGCCTTCCTTGTCACTGAAGGCTGCTGCTCCTGAAACACAGTGCATATTAAAGCCACTGTGTGATCAAACGAATTGTTCAAGGTTACGTATATGCTGTCACTGAGCACAACACCTCACATTGCAATGCGAAGACTCCTGTTACTTGTGTAATGATCTTCGCACGGACTTTGCACATTCATCATTCCACCTGCCCAGGCTTGTACAGGGTCATCAATTTATCAGTCAAAAATCTGTGCACATCCTTACTCATTCCAACTGCAGCAGGTGCACCCTTCTTAAACCCACAACTCCTCCTGGACTCAAAACTCCCTCTGTCTTATGTGCAAATTTTGCCAACTCAACAAGTTCGAGTAAAGCCCCTGTCCCACGGAAAAAAGTGCAGCAAACTGTACCTGTCAAGTCTCCTTCGTAACCTCTAGCACAACAATAATAGCTCTATAGGTTTGGCCAGAACCATATAGATACAGTATATGTGGCAGGGAAACATTCAAATATCTAGTCATATACGGCGTTATATGCAGCTCTGGCCAGCCCTAGTGCACTTGGTAAAGTGACCTCCAACGTTGAAGGCAATCCCCTTCCCTATTTGATATGGGAGTGGCTTTGCTGCCTGCGGGCAATTCTTCTCTTTCTCACGGTTTGTTATTTATTGCAATGGCGCGTGAGGGTGGCTGCATCTAAGAGCCGGTGCCACGACTAACCCTTCCTACAATAATAAAATTGACAGGCAGTGAACACCGCTCCCCACAACAATCAAGGAATAGGAATCACTCAGGGACCAGGTGCCGTAAAACAGTGAGCAGCACAAAAGGATTGCAGGCTCCCAAATGCCGCGTCTTACCTGAAGCTCCAAAAAGGCCGACTGCAACAGGCCTGCTGCAGCACGTGTGCGGTGTGGCAAGCGCTGGTATGCTAGCAGCTGCACTTCATTGGCAGGCGCCTCCTCTGTTGGCGTTGCTGGGAGGAGCAGCTCTGCTTGGCTCTCCACCATCCTCTCGTACTCGTCCTGTAATAAAATGGAAGGTAGGTACACAGTTGTGTGAGTGTGAGTGTGTATGTGTGTGTATGTATGTGTGCATGCTGTGTTTGTGTGTGTGTTGGTGTGTGTGTGTGTGTGTGTGTGTGTTTGAGAGAGAGAGAGAGAGAGAGAGAGAGAGAGAGAGAGAGAGAGAGAGAGAGAGAGAGAAAGGAGGGAGATGCAAGACGTGAAATTGGTATCCGGTTTATCATTTCGACTGCTTTACCCCTCCAATGGACAGTAGCAAGATCATCTTGTCTGCCAGGTTGATACACTAATAAGGCCTTTAAAAATGGTGTAGTGGTACATTACTACGTAACAACAAAACACACGGGGACTGCCTAGGCCACACACAAGCTCCATTCACTAGATTAAAAGGCAAAGCACAGGAAGGAGGCCATCTAAAAAGAATTGTGAAACAGAGGAAGGCTAGTGCTTGTGTGCACTGCTGAACACGCCTCATACTCCACAATATCAAGAAAAAGAGCCACCATACAATCCTGCAGTCACAATTATTACTTGATATTACTTGAAGCTCCTCACATCCATACCACTCTATCAGATCAAGCACGCATTTTTCTTGCCACAATAAATTATTATGATACATGTTGTAAAACAAGACGGCCGTCAATCCACAGCATTTATGGTGCTTGACAGGGGCAAAAACTCAGGACGCGTGGAAGCAGTCATCTTGTGATCAAAAGCTAGGTTATACCCAAATTCACTCAAATACACACAGCACACGCCCACCGTACTGTACTCACATGCTCTGCAGCAGGCTCCTCGTATTCCACATCCCCGTATTCTCTTTGCTGTTGTCCCAAACGTGCAGCCCTCTCAATGCTGGTGCCACTCTCCTCACCCAAAGCAGGGCCCTGCACGTTTGAAGTTGTCTGACGCGTTTAAAAAAATAGAACAGAAAAGGCAGGAAGTAAAATATCACTCCCCACAATAGTTAAGAAAAAGGAGCCACTTTGGTACCGGTATTCATGTACACTTTTAATAATATTAATCTCCCTGCCGAAGTCCTGTACATGCATTATACATACATAGCTAGCCCTCAATCAGGTGGACAGAGCTGACATGCCCACATCCAGCCACACAGGCAGCGCGTTCAATTGACAAGCCTCTCATACTTCAAGTTTTCTTTCAGGTGCACAAGCTTCGTAACATTCACAGCAGGATCCAGGCATAGGTCAAGTCTACAACCCTCCTGCTGACTCCCATTCATTTCACTCTCTCTGTATATCGATGTTGAGCTCAAAGGCGCTCGACACTAAAGTAACTTTTCCTGATCAGTGCTTTGAATCTTTTATGTATTATGTAGGAATTTGAGTGTGGTCAAAACTTGCATATTTTTGTTGCTCTCGCAACCAAACACGCATGTAATCCGTATTCAGCTAGATGCCTTTGTTCTTGAAAAGATTTCAGCAGGGGATTACCTCCAAAAACATGCACGAGGTGAGTAGCAGTGTAACAAGCAGTCATTCGTATCTGCTTGCTCAGACACATTGGAGCAAGTGCATGCATGAGCTTGAATGGTCAAGTCAGTCACAGTTTAGGTTTGCATCAAGGGTGGAAATGAGAACAGCGCATGCATTACTTGGATGCTTATATGTACAAGAAATGCACCTACGTACGATCCCGGCTCAAGACATCTATTGAAAAAAGCTGACCACAGTGCAAAAAGAAGATTTCCACTGCACAGTTTTCCATATCAAAATTCCCAGGATCACCAAAGTGCCAGCCATTTAATAGACATAGATACTACACACCAACAATTAGGTAAGCAGGAAATTAATAGACAAAGACGCTACATACCAGCAGTAAGAAAACAAAATGGGAAGCACAATGGTGTGAGACTGTAGTGAAGGCAACATCTCAATTTCTGTTTTCCACAGAAGAGAAACACACACTAACACGCAAGCACCACTAACCCATGGACATCGTTAACCCATGGACATCATGGACATCACAAAACCATGAACATCACTATCCCATGGACATCACTAACCCATGGACATCACTAATTCATGGACATCATGGACATCACTAACCCATGGACATCACCTTCCAAAGAAGCTCGCTAGCTGCCTCCTCTGCTACTGCCTGTTCATGCTGCAGCTCTTGCTCCTGCTGCTGCGACTGCTCCTGCTCCAAGTCCTCCTTTTGGACAAGCGACACTTGTCTACAATTTCATGCAGGAAGCAAGCAAACACGCGCTTAAAGGCATGTGCGCCTGAAGAGGGACAGTAAGCAGGCAAGAGAGGGGAGTCCCAATGGAAGGGAGTCGCAGCTGCACAACAATTAGATGAGCGATTTGAGCAGCAGTAAGAGGCTTGATCATTACGAAAGCACGCATGTTCTAACGTAGCGTCATTAGCAGGTGTTTTGCAAGGGAAACGTCCCAATGGAGGGAAGGCCGCCGTGATTGCACGCCTGTGCAAAGACAAGCCAAGTGCCGCATCGCCAGGACGACTGCTTTTCTTAACTTGGATTGTTCTGTGTGCAAGCGGCAAATGTGAGGTAATCCATGAAAGGGTTGTGCACACTTGTTGCTGGGGTTGTAGGAGAAAAAAGAAAAGTGTGTGCGCAAGTGGTGATAACACCACAAGCATGGAGTAAGGGCGCAGAGACGTTACTATCGGATAGCAAAGTACTTGCGCTACCAGGCCAATTCTAACCCGCAACCCTGAAGCTCTGGCCTGACATGGTCTACTACCAGCTACTAGGCTGTCAGGTCCGTTACCCATACTCAACCAAGAAATGGTAAAACGAATAAGTAGCAGCTTGATAACCTTCTTCCTTGATTGAGGGTGAGCTACAGTGAGGTCAGAGCTCTGTCACGCCCAATTGTTGGCAGCGGAAATTCGTGTGACAAGCAGTTTGTTGGTTGACAGTTGAGAGTTTCTGTATGTCTTGTTCAATAAGCTGTAGGTGCCAGCCTTATTGATGACCTTTATCTTCTGGATATAATAGTTGTCGTGCTGAGTCTTATAGTTTGCCAGAAGGGACTGACTGAGGAAATGCCTGAAAATGTGCCCTTTTTGCACTCTGAATCCAGCCATTCACTGCTCACCCAGCCAACTGACACCATCCTGGATTTAAATGAAAGCTGATATTGTAAGCTGCACGAGGATGTGCTTATATCCATGTAAGTCACAGTGTGCGCAAATTGACGGGGATCAAAGCTCACCTTGACTGCCCAAACCCTAATTTGGTGCCTTTATATGGGAAAACAGCACATGTTGAGCCACATCACCACGCACTTCATCTTTTCACTTGATTTTTTTTGCAATCATATTTGTTTATTACAACAACTCCGTACCACACAAAAGTATGCCATTTGGTGGATTGGGTGATCTGCTGTGAAAATTTTGTGGTGAAAAGTGGGGTCCACGCCACGGAAAATCAGACACGTGCGCCTTAAGTTGCTATGTTCAAGCTTAGGTGCAAATAAAAATTCAGAGCACGCCTGCCTCTGAGTGCTAAGTTTAAACATAGCAACTTAGGGCGCACGTGCTCAATTCACATTTTAAAAAGACCCTTTTTTTTGGCTCAGTCAGCCCCCTCTGATAATTTGCAGTGATTTGATCTGACGGTTAACATGCTGCATCAACCAAGCCTATATCCGTTGGAGCATGCAAGTAATCTTGTTGCTGATCTATTGGATCACAAGTACTCATTATACTTGTATACTAACTGTGTTCTTGTATAAACCCGACAGTGTAACAGGTAGTGGCGTGAAAGAGTGAATTGCTCGTGCAATCACCGGCAAAGACTTGGCTACCAGTAACTCACTTGCGCAGTTTGGTAGCCTTGGGAGGTGTCGGTGGCGGAGGGAGGGGGCCACGCATGGCATACCTGTGATCACATAGTACGCAGATGATCAGCCCTACAGAATCTGGTGTCTTGCTTACCAGGGATTGCAGGATTGTGCACATATTGTGTGGCATTGTATTAGTAAACGGTGCACAAACAGGGGGGGTGTGTAAAATCAAAGTGTTCACCCCCAAGTGTGAGGCCACAAGAGAAAGGCACACAAACACACAAGATACCCACGTGGGCGGCCACAAGACTAACTCACACACACACACACACAAAACACACACAACCACACACACACACAAAACACACACAAAACACACACTACACATACACACAACAGTACACGCACCTGTACATCTCCCTGAGGTCCTCATCGATGGCCAGCCCTGCACCCGCTGCTTGCCTCCTCTGTTCGTCACGCATAAGGAGCCATGCAGACAGTCCTACAAGAGCCTGGGAAGCTTCAGCTCGCTGCTTTTGACTCAGTGCAGCCGTGCTTGGTGCCACTTTGGCTTCTTCTCCCTGATAGCACAACACACAGCAGGACAGGAAGGAACAAGGCTGAGCACACATAATTTCCAGCCTCTGGACGTCTACCTGACTGCACCCCCTTGCATTTAAATTGTACCGGCGACAAAGAAAATAACACTGCTGCTTGATCCCTGGCATCACACTGATAATGCAGGCATACCGAAAAACCGGCTCTGTTGACGTTGCAATAGGCAACTTAAGGAGAAAAGGAAGCATAAACTCTGGACCCACAGCAACTTTACACATACATACATTGTTTGTAACCAGAAGCACTGATGTGCAAACTTAAGCTATAGAAACAAAGAAAAGTTTCAAGAGATCTGGAGTTTGACATTCGTTTTGAAATTTAATCAGGATGTTTTGCGTGGCTCGTGCACATGCATGCTCGCACACATACACACCTACACATCAAATATGCATACACACAAGCATGCACAGAGTTACACATTTGCACCTCAGGGAATAGATCTGCAGGCAGCTCTGTGGTGTGGAGGCAGGGCTGTGGTTGCAGCAGTAGGCCCAGCAACCCTCCAGACTGAATGCATCCATCTACAGAGGCTTGCACTACCCGAGGGTCTGCCAGGGGTAGGGCTGCTGGGGGAACCGACACATCAGAGGGAAAAAGAGAAGGAGGGGGGGGGGCCTGCGAGTGTGAGGCGTCTCATTTCCGTGAGACCCTTGGAAAGACTTGAGAATTGGCTGTATGTGTTTGGAAATGGGTTCAGGAGTGACTGCATAAAAAGGACACAAACTTGAAGCCTTGTTAATTACTGTAAATATCGAAAAGCTTGGATTTATAACAAAATGAGAAACAAACGGGGGAGGAGATGGAGAAGGCCTGATCTCTACTTTTTGTTTTAATGAGAGGCTCCGGTTTACTGAAGCGCGAATGGTGCATTGTATAAATGAATAAAGGTAGATACCCTTGAATGAAGCAGAACGGACACCTTTGTGGGCATATGGTAATCCTGCATATGTATATGCAACCCTGCGCCCACACAAAGGCCGCTAGTATTAGGTTGTGGATGGGGGGATTCGTGAGTTTGAACTAACACAGGGAGCAAAGGATAAGTTAGGGAACTAGGCAGTGGCTGTTGGATCTATTTGTTTCAGTGGCGATGCCTCTATTTGTTTCAGTGGCGATGCCTCTATTTGTTTCAGTGGCAATGCCTCCATTTGTTTCAGTGGCAATGCCTCTATTTGTTTCAGTGGCAATGCCTCCATTCGTTTCAGTAATGCCAGAGGGGGGCGACTGACCCCCCAAATGGGGGTGTTTTTCAAATGTTTTGAATGGGGCTCCATAGCAGTTGAGTTTGACTTTTGCCAATGAGGGAGACCATGCTTAATCGGCTGCGGCGTGAACCCTACTTTTCAGGCACCTGTGTGCCAGATCTGACCATTTCCTGCACCAAATCATGTCATTAAAATTGTAATTGAATATATTCGATCAATAGATATCATTGCAAGAAAAATGAGGGGGAAATATCCAGTGGTTGGTGAGATACAAAATTCCAGTCATTCCCTTAGAAAAAATCAGCCAAGAAGGTGCCGAAAAGGTCATTTTTTGACCTCCTTGTATTCTATTTTTGAACATGCAGGATATTCGCATGGTGTAAGGAAGTCATAAATACCTAGTTTTGGGAATGGTCCCAGGACGGAGCTGTGGGCCCATTTGAGGTGATCTGAGGCCAGAAGTGTGATCTGGGGTCATCCAATTTCACCATTTTTTGGTGAACATAATATTTCATGACAATATTGAAATTGGCATGGTTGCAAGTGGGAAAGAAAGTCAGGATGGAACATTTCCTGCAATTTGCCCAGTTGCCCCCCTCTGTGATAATGCCTCCATTTGTTTCAGTGGCAATGCCTCTATTTGTCTAAGTGGTAATGCCTCTATTTGTTTCAATGGTAATGCCATTATTGGCAACAAATTGCTGTTCTTTTCCTTTCCAGCAGTGCAAGAAAACTACCAGTAGTGGGTGCACCACTTGCTACTTCCTTGCCTTCAATTGACCGTTCCCCGAAATAAATCACCTTGCGCTTGTTCACAACTGGAGAACGGTCCAGTATCCATGCATGGTACACGCTCTTTGTAAGGATGGCGTCGCCAACATCCACCTATGATTCCAGGTTCATTAGTACAGAGGTCACCATTGGCTAACTTAACAATCATATGCAGCACAAATACTGGTGACACGGCCTGTGTCAAAGAAGAGTGGACTTGCACCCGCAAGGCAAACTGTACAACTACACCACAGTGGTGATCTGAGCAGCAGGGAACCAAACGCCAGCATTGCAGCAAGCAAAAAGCTTTTTCAACTGGAGTACAGAGTCCCACAAAAGCAATGAAGGAATAAAATCATTCAAACTAATAACCCATTGATCTTGTGTCAGTCTACCCTTCACCTCTGTCAACCCAAATAGGATCCCAAAATGAGAAAAACCCTGGCCCCCACCTTTGGCTTCTGCAGGGCCATCCCAAGAGGCCCCTTCTTAGCGGCACGTCGCCCACGCCGTCGCATCTGTTCAATTCAGGATTGATTTGCAAATATGCTGCGCATGAGCCAAGTCACGATATGCACATCCATTTGCCACCCACATTATCGCGCCTGTGTGCACTAAAGCAATTGTTGTACATGTACGTACACCCTGCTGCCTGCTGCTTAGCATTTGTGTGCGCCAGGAGTGTATGAGACAGGGTTGCAAACTTTCTCTGATTGCATATTTTTATACGCTCTGGGTGTGAGCTACGGTACTTATCTACCACAATGCTGCCCTCATTGTTGCACCTACTGCGGCAGCCTTTTGTATGTGCACACAGGACTATGCATAACACAACGCCCTCCTCGTTGTTCAGGCCATTGCAAGCATATGGACAGACTTAGTGCATGCATCATATCGTATTTCTGGCTACAAAGCATCAGCAAGTAGCCATTGGAAATGGGAATAGAACCACCTGTCGTATCCTGTATGTATCCTGCATACACCCATTACATGTATAATATAGTAATACACCATGTGAGCGTAATGCCAACCCAACAGCAGCGGCAGCCGCAATTCCAGCCAAGTCCTTTTCAACTTGCATCGCACATGAAACCAACCCAGCCAACCCCACACCTGCGGCACCTCTTCCGTTTCCTCTTCCTCTTCTTTTGCTGCTGCTGCACGCAGCCGCAAGTCTGTCTCCCTCTCCTCCCGTATTTGCACCTCGGGCTCTCCAGGCTCTACCTCTTCAGTGCTCGCTTCCTCTGCTGCGGCCTCTTCTCTGTTCCGCTTTTTCCCTGGCAACATACCGCCCCTGTAGACAAGCAAAACGAAACGCTAAGATTGTACTGTTGAGCTGCTTCTTCCGTGGCGCCTGTTCTCCACAGCATCAACACCATTTTTGCTATAAACAAATGATCAGCAAATGTGTGGTGAGCACAGGCATGCATACCTTCTGCACCACTCTGCCTAGAATTTACGTAGGCAGAGTCCCGCATTGCAAGGTTTGCACGGACTCGCTCAGCGTAATTTACACACAGATATGCACGACTTTACACGTTTATAACATATAAACCTTTTGTAGGTAATTATTCTTAACCAAAGGACAGTAAACGATGTGTAAATATTTCCCTTTCCGCACCTGCGCCATGCAGCTTCAACCCCTCCTTCAGCATCTTCCTCATAACCTGCCTGATCACCAGCGGCATAAGCAAAGGTGGCCTCAATGTCCTCAGGCACTGCACATTTTACCACGCAGAATTATGCAGTGCCTTTGTGTGTTTGTGTATGTACAGAAATTAAAACTATGGCAGTGAAAGAAATGAAGAGCCTTTGGGCTTTTGACATGTGCCATATATAGTCCTTTTTGCACAAATAAAAACCTGAGTGCCAGATACAACCCCTTGATGTTTGCTAAAATAGAGTATTACGAATACATGCTATACCAGGCACCTTTTTAAAGCCACCCTGAGAACACATCCAAATGTCTGACAATACACACGTGAGTGTGAGGAAGCTTGGCAGAGAACCAGATTAATTGTATTATGCACCGCAGACCAATAAACACAAAAAAAAAACCTTCATTTCAACAAGAGGTTATAGATCATCTGAGGTTTGTGTAACCCTGCCTAGCCTGACTGTATGCAATATGCAAACACACGCGTACAGCTATGTACAGCTTATGCCTAGCCCACCTCTCATAACACATTTCCCATACTCTGCAGCGAATGGCGCTCACTCCTCTTAAGATATGCCCCCCTGTATGCACACGTATCACATATATACACGAGCAAAGAAGGCTCCCCTATTATCCAGCTCACCTGGCCCATATCTTGCAGGAAAAGGCACCAGCTCCTCTGAAGACACGCCCCCCTTGTCAACTTCAGCACCCTCTGGACGCACGCTCCTGATGCTGGGCCCCGAAACCACGTCCCTGAAGGTTGATGTGGTTCATATCCTCACACACAAAAGTCGGTTACACAAGATATGCTCCACATTAAAGTCGGTTACACAAGATGTGCAAGAACGGCCATTCTTGTTGCGTGACTACTGGGAGTTGCATAAGGAAACAATGTCGAAACCTACATCAGGCATGCGCAGCCCTACCCAATCCAAGTCAAACCAAAGTAAAATTTTCAGGTGCAAAGCAATAGCTCATTGATACACGCACAGGATACCAGCCCCAGAAGTGGATGATCTCCAAGGATCTAGCCCACTTCTGCAGGGGCCTGGTTCGTTTTAAAGTCAGCCCATTTCCCCTGTATTTTGGCTGTCTCGGTCGACAGCAGATCCCTCAAAAATGAATCTACATTAGTCAGGTACATGGCTCAACTTACAAGCGTAGTTGTAAGTAGGACTGAAATCGAAGCCTAGCCCTGATGAACCCTACCTGAATCCTGCCAGCCTGTGTGCAGGCAGTCCCCCCAAGGATACGGAAGTCTGTGCAGAGGGCAGTGTGACACGTGCTGCGGCGGCGCGATGCTCTTCTTCAGAGTCAGGCAGCAACATCTGCCCCTGGTTTAGAAAAAGTGCCGTGAATACATGAAGGCTCGTCAATTATGCTGGCAATTGATCACAGTTAAATCTGAGCTATAAGTACTTAGCACCTGCCTGCCATTTGCTCACGCAGGCCCTCGCAATACCTCAATATACAGCCCTTCGCACTTCTGGTCAAGTTCCGAGGTAAAATGAAATCACTAAGCCTCATGCAGCGCACACACACCTCCTCGGCTGCTCCGCCAAACAAGGTACGCTTTGTGTGGTGGTGGTGGTGGTGGTGATACCGGTAGCTACCCTGCCTGCCCTCCTGCATTATGCTGCTGCTTGTGGTGGTGTGGGTGGCAGACAGGGCTTGCGTGGGAGGGAGCAGGGGCCCGTGGGGGCGAGAGGGAGCACCTGCGTGGCACGAGGAGATACAGGATTATAACAAGGACAGGGTGACATTTATTGTCACATTCGTAGGGTTGGCCAGAACCATATATACGGTGTATATATGGTGTTTTAGGCAGTGAAATCACTAAATATACGGTCATATATGGTGTGTATATAAGGTTCTGGCCAACCCTACACGTTCGTAAGTAAATCAGATACAGTCACATTTTGAACTTAGATATGTATTGCAGTAGAAAAGTGATCCTACAATGGTCATGCACACAATGGTTCATGTGCAACTAGGTGACCTCCACGCACCAGGTGTCGGTGGAAGGAGGGCTTGTGTGGGTGGAATACGAGGTGTGCCAGGCATCTCAGCCTCCCATGCTGCTGCCAAACCTAGGAGGGGCTCTGGTGGAGCACCGAGAAGCTCTGCCATGTCAATCCCAGGCTCTGCAGTTTCGTCAAACACCTCGTCACCCTGAGCAGTGTGTGTGTGTGTGTGTGTGTGTGTGTGTGTGTGTGTGTGTATATGTGTGTGTATGTGTGTGTGTGTGCGTGCAGAAAAATGTCTTTGTACTTGGTAAGTGGTAAAGAGGGATCTTGCTGCATTTGCTGATTTCAGCCTGCAGCCCCCCTTATCCATTGAAACATTCCTTCCTAAATTTGCAATGGAGAAAAGAATTGTACGTACGGCACCCGGGAAACAAGTGGTTCCTTAAAGTAATTTCCGTGCCTGAGCAGAGGAAAAAATAATCCCCCCTTATCACCCAAAAGCCCACCGCAGTTCCCTCAGCCTCCCATTCAACAAGTTAATCTTCATTATCAAGTTCCAAAATCCGAATAGATCAGTTTATCGCAAAAACGTTCCAGTCAGTGCTGTTGTTTAGTGCCTGAGCACAGGAAAAAACATGAGCCTTGGTTGCTGTTCAGTGTTGTGAGCCGTGCTCAAGCTCCATGCATGTAAAGTATGTGCGAGCCAGTGGTTGTGTGTAGGAACCAAATGCTGAATCCTTTCATCAAAACGTTTTCTGGAGATAGCACAGATGAGGCAGTACATGAAGCCATCCATGTACACATGACACACTGCTTACACTGCAAGACTATTATTCACACAAATCCATTCACATAAACATGTCACATAATGTCATATCCATATGCCACACAAACATGTTACAATGCTTACACTGCTTACATTGCTTACTCACGCTTTTACACACATCACACTCCTTAAACGAACATACACCGGCAGAACAGGACCATGACTCAACATGTATGGACACTTCACTGCAGATTTTTCTTGCACATCATGCTTCCAGGTTCCTCCTAGTGCAGGGCGTGAGGCACACACCTCCGTGTACTCAGCAGAGGGGACGCGCTGAGCATCTTGAATTTGACTGGGGAGGAAGTCCACCAGAGGCTGAGGAGGCTGCAGGTGTGTGGGCAAAACGAGATGAAACTAGGCGCACATACGTGAAGCGATACACTTGAAGCGCACGCACACACACACACACACACACACACACACACACACACACACACACACACACACACATATGAAAAGAGTGTTTCCAAAAATCCAACAGCACTATCAACAGTCAGTGGTAGAATAGCCGGCATATGGTTCATGAGACAGAGATTGCAACTCATAGCCACCGCACAAGTACTGTGATTTGACACTAATCTTAGTGCATAGAACCCTGCTAAGACACACAGATAAATGCAGCCGTGGGACTTATCTAGATAGAAACAAAAATTGCTGTTCCATATATTGTTTTTGAAGAAGTACCCGAGACAAATACCAAGATTGAGGGGGAAATGCATTTGCAGGTTTAGGTCCGATCTAAGAGCCTGGAACATGAGTAGCTCAGAAAAGCTCCACTGGGCCAGAAACAACCTAGACACACTTTTTGGGAAGAACCTCGGAGGCAGAAATTTTTACTTTGCTTGAAGCAAAAAGGTAGCCAGCACAATAAAGGGAGGCCACAGACCCTGTCCCAACCCACGCGGTCAATGCTGTGCTCATAGAAATCTAAACACTCACTAATACTCTGATTGGAAGTTCAGGCTGGGATTGCACGTTTGGCGTGGGATGCACACTCACAGGTGGTGCGCCAGCAGATGCGGAGCCCATAGCACCACTGGAAATGGCCCTGGCCGATCCCAGCGGAGCTTCATTGCGTGGGTAGGGAGGGAACTCATGCAAGTAGTCCTGCGTGATTTAGGCGTTCAGAGGGGCTTCCACACAAATGTATGTGTGAACAGTGCAGTAGGTGACAAGCGCAATCAACAGAAGAAGACTTGGAGTTGGAGCACGGTTTTGAAGCCCCCCTTTTTAAAACACTTTTGAGCATGCAAGGGCCTCCTCATCAGTTTTACTTGTGAATAGGCGATGTTAGTAATACGCAGCAGCATAACCCCATCCTGATCTCGTGCAGAACACTGTTGAACACTGTGTTGAAACACTGTGTTGAAACATCCACAGCATGAGGTACCTACTATTTTATCTCCTCCACGTGCGTGCGTTGGCATTTATAAGGCGGCCCATGAGACAAAACAAAACCTCAGATCTCACCTCAAAATCAGGCAACGTAATGTCCACATCGTGCAGCTCCACCTCTGCCTCTTCCAGGGTCTGGCCTCTGCCTGCTGCTTTCTCCATTTCTGCAGACGGTGCCTTCCTGGACCGCTTCAAACCCCGCTGCTTCTGTGTGGGGGCAGCAGCAGCCTCGGAAGCAGCAATGCCCAGAGCATACAGGGTCTGCTGCGCATCCTGAGGTTGCCAGGTTGTTTTACAGGTACCCACAAGTAAATGCCAAGAGCATGCAGGGTCTGCTGCGCATCCTGAGGTTGCCAGGTTGTTTTACAGGTACCCACAAGTAACTGCCAAGAGCATGCAGGGTCTGCTGCGCATCCTGAGGTTGCCACATGCTTTGCAGGTACCCACAAACAGAAGCGAGTAAACTCAAGCCATTTTCAGCGGGGACAACACAAAAAACTGACGGCAAAAAGAAAAGGGGAAGCATTGCAAATAAGGAGGAGACCATGCAACATCAAAATAAGAGGCCTAAGGGAACAAGGATGCGGTACTCGGTACCAAAGTCGCTTTCATTACCTTGATCAATGTGGGGAGTGGTTTTACACTGCCTGCATACTTTTTCATTTTCTTTTCTTTACTCCTGCACTTTGCTTTGATTACAAAAGCAAGCCTAGCATCCTGTACATTGTGAGGGAGTGGCAGAGGGGTTTATTTCTGGAGGCTATAGAACAGGTTTACAGACAAAAAAGCGCTTCCTTGGTCATTGCAACAGGAAACGGCAAAGCAAGAGCAATTGGAGGACATCCAACCGCCTGCTTTCGTTCGATCAGCAGACGAATCACAAATGTAACACACCCAGGGTTTCCTTGATCACGTACAGGGTGTCATCCAAACTGATTGCACCTCCTGCAGGACGCACGTACCTCCTGAAGGTAGCTGAGCAGTTTGGCGTGCACCCGCACCATGCCCAGCAACAACTGGCTAGGCAGCCTCAGCGCCATGAGAAACAAGGGTGGCTCTGTGTGGCAGCACACAAAAGTGTATACAATTCTAACATAACACTGTGTATATGTAATTTCAGTAATGAAGGAATGCAATATCGTTAAACCCAATATGTAATATGTTCAATTATTCCTGATACAAGTCTCAGCTTCCCACAACCGAGATCCCAGGTTTAAATGTGTGAGCAGATAGCACAATCATACCGCACAGCAGCAACAAAGAGGACAAGGCAGCAGCTCTGCTTGTGTTGCTCCTCACTGCGTAATGCACAATATGAAGATTTATACCCCTGGTCAAGCAGGTAAATTTGCATATGGCAACCAAAAATGGCTTGTGCACGATCGTTGCGAGTAGAGTAATACTGAGTAGGCCTAGAGGCTACATCAAGTAGCATGCAACATACACACCTTCATCCTCTGCTGCTGCTTGTGGTGCTGCCTTCTTACCTGCATTTCCCATGAACGCACAGAGTTACATGAATTGTTATAAATATTTGACGCATGCAGACAGAACCTTTGAGAATTTCAACTGCACGTAACTAATACAAAATAACACGTCATCATTGCAAATGCATACCCTTTTTGGGAAGAGGCACAGCGGCATGCAGGGCAGCTGCCACGGAGCCCCAGTCCTTGCCAGTTAGTAGGTCCTTCAAGGCGTCCACGCACTGCGAGCAAGAGGAAGGGTAATGAATGCTGTGCATGCGGGTGCTCGCACTGACGTGCAAATCTGAAAGATCCGGCGGAGGTCTTGATTGCATTTGAGTTCAGACATATGTGACAGACACATGTCTGCTGAAAGTAGCACAAACGCATTCATTGGTATCGTGCTTGGTGCTTGTCATACAACGACGCATCAAGGGTTCATCATAACTAAACCGTCCAAACAATCAATCAATGCAAGCGTTACTAACTGCGCGATTCCTTGCAGACGCGTTTGGCAATGCCTCACATGCGCAGGCAATAATAGACTACAACAACAGTATTGTGCAGGCACGGTGATGAGCCACGAATGCTGTGTCCTCATTGGCGCAGCAGGCATTGCGTAGCATGGCACGCTGGTGCGCGATAGACAGAATGTTGCGTATAGCCATTTTAATAACATGCATTGTAATGGCCTTGTTCCCGGGACTGGCATGAAGTGTATGTTGACGAGACAAGCCGCAAAAATTCAGATCCCACGCATGCAACCTCCCCTCCACATACCTCAGAGATATGGGCCCCCGCCACCAAATTTGAATGCTTGCTCAACGGGTGACAAGCAGCTTTCCAGAAGGGAGAGAGTGAGGGATGACTCAGGATTTGGCGCGAGTAGAAACTCATTTGCTTAGCGACTAGATTGAAAACATTATAAAACAAACATTATAAAATAATCCAGGACTTGTTCGAGGCAAAACTGTTTCAGCAACGTATATGCATGCATACACGCACGCACACACATACGCACACACACATATACACATAGAGAGGCAAGCACGCACGCACGCACGCACACACGCGTACACACAGAGACACACAAACACACAAGCACACACGCATGCATGCACGCACGCACGCACGCACGCTCGCACGCACGCACGCACGCACGAGCGAGCGAGCGAGCACGCACAAACACATACACACACATGCACACGCACACGCACGCGCACACACACGCGCACACACACAGACACACACACACACACACACACACACACACACACACACACACACACACACACACACACACACACACACACACACACACACACACACACACACACACACACACACACGCACGCACGCACACAGAGACAGACACACACACGCACGCTCGCACGCACGCACGAGCGAGCAAGCACGCACACAAACACACACACACACGCACACGCACACGCACACACACACACACACGTACACACACACACACACACACACGCGCGCATACACACACACACAGGCGCGTACACACACACACACACACACACACACACACACACACACAACACACACACACATGAACGCGCAAACGCCTAAACTATCACTGAGTTAACTGTTCCACTTTTGTACAAATTCAGGCTCCTTGGCTTTAATTGGCTTCAAGCCCCGTCTTCCACACAAGGTGTGTGTCTGCTGTTCAAGATCTGCTTCAGGCACACATTGAATTATGGTTGCAACAACGGTAGCCTCTGTGGCTGGTTCAAGTTTTTGCCATGCTCAACCAAAAATGAATTAAGCAAAGTACGGCTGGTGCTTTTGTTGTTGGCAACATGCACATTATTATATTATTATGCTCAGCAGGCCGGTCTGGCTCGCACCTCTCAACCTGTTCCATGTTCTGGCGTTATGGTATTTCATGTTTGTGTACGACTTTTAAACCTTACGCAAGTTGGCGCCCCTTATTAATCAATACTCTTGTATAAATTAGAAGGTGAAGTAAGAATGCACCTGCTGATGCCTGTCTGTTCCTGTTCTGCAGTTTTGAGGCACCGTGCTTGCACAATCCAGGACCTCTGCGTTCCTGACAAATCAGGAGTAAATCAATTGCTACTATATATATGTTGGTTTAAGGTTGTCTTGCATTCTAGTTTCATCGATGTTTGATTTAGGGTTTAGGGTTTAGGGTTTAGCGTTCGGTCAATCACGTTGTTTTATCCATGACAATGTGATAGAATAAACCTATTATCACCTGAAAAGGTGCTGCTGAAAGTTCTCTCCAATGTGGAGCGCTCCAATGGCCTACGCTCCTTCTTTTGCACCAGTCATGGCATGCTGGGCTGGGCATCAGACCTATTACTGAAAGCAGACTGGCGTGCAAAACATCGCCAATTCAGAGCAATGGTCCTGGCTGTGGAGAAAGGTGGTGCTGAGGGAGAAACTTGTGATCCACCTGCTGCGGCATGGTGGTGTCTGCCACTGAATGCACGTGGCAAAATGATGATGATAATGACGATGGATCCATTTCTATTGGAAAGAATTTTTCCTCTCGAATAGGGATGGCTGTTAGTGAGAACCTTCCTGGAGTAGTGACTTACTTGACGAGTAAAGGTGAAGTGCGCAAAGATGCAAAAAAGTGCACATTATGTAGTCTGTTTTGACCATTTTGAGTGCTTGCATGCCTTGCTTGCTCTAGGCTCTCCAATGGTTGTTGATTGCTTGGATTTCGGGGGTGAGACTCCGCTGTGATGGGCTGCAAGTCAAGCAAGTGTGGAAGCTGTTCAGATTTTACTTTCACAGGGGGCTATGTGCACACTGCCTGATAAATCTGGAGTTACACCCTGCAGCAGTGACATACACCCAAGCAGTGAAAACTGTGCTTGTTCGTTAATTGCAGATTAGCTGAGCATGCAGGTACGGCTTCTAGAGCATGGTGGTATGAGCGTGATCAATGCGCAGAATTACCGAGGGGAGACACTTCTGCATATTGCTGCATCGTGTGACTTACCTGAATGCTGCGAGCTGCTCTTACGTGCAGGGTCGCAGGCCTCTTTAATTGTCCGTATTAGCGAGGGCTATACCCCTTCATGAAAAGGCCTTAACAAGAAAATAGCGGTCAGGAATTACTGCTGCACAAATGCAGAATGCTTAATGATGGTTGATATACTTTCATCATGCCATTTCACATCCTCTGGTTTTGAAACCAAGAGACATGCAAACAATCAAACGCGATATACATCTGATCATAACTCAGTACTGTGCAGATACTTTCCCTAGATACTTTCCCTACCCAGCAAGCCGGAAAGGCACGAGAACAACATAAAACCGCTTACTTGGACACCGCAAAGCCCTCCACACTATTCTGCTAGGAGCAACGACAGGCACCATCTACAGCAGCCACACAAGGAACCCGCTCCACAGCCTCGGAGTTACTGTCCTACATGCCACAGCACTCATTAAAAAATTGAGCCAACATGCAATCAAATCCGCAACTAAAATTACACAGATGAGAAAAGACGTAAGACACAATCCCTATAAATATCCGAGCATTATTCCTGGTGGTGTGCAGCCTACTGCCTCACAATCTGGTTGAACCACCTGATCCCCATTGAAAAGCTTCTCTTATTTCTATTCTCCAGTGGCACGCATGCACACGCACACACACACGCGATAAGTCACCAAAGTGCGATAAGTCACCAAAGATCAAGCTCCACACACTCTTCTTGTTCCTATCTTTGCCTGTCCAGCCACAACGCACAACACTAGCGGTCCGGCCCTTAAAAATCGAGCTGAACATGAAGAGGAGGCTTGAAATCTACAAGTAGCTGAGCAAAAACGGCTCACCAGACTTCTTTTGCTAATAAACTACTGGGAGGAGTTTGACAGCAAATGAATTCCCAGGCAAGTGCCAGAGCAGTGCCTGGAGCTGGCGTTTACCGTCTCTTTGTGTGGCAATGTAACTTGGTCCATATGTAAATAAAGGCCGCCAAGCACAGTTTAGGGCAAATCTTGAGCAGTCTCTTTCAACTTGGCCTCGTGGGGGGCTTAAATGTCCCGGCCTTGGGCTCACATGTGTGGGCCACCCCTCTGGACATTTAGCGTTTCTTGGTTGGTGTGGCTCT
>Ga0307942_1001037_pt1 | contig 21474 bp, 25 predicted proteins | sample OrgLakmetagen175_FD_201846 | JGI IMG/M metagenome (GOLD analysis project Ga0307942, IMG submission 201846) | Saline water microbial communities from Organic Lake, Antarctica - #175 | ecosystem: Environmental > Aquatic > Non-marine Saline and Alkaline > Saline | place: Antarctica: Organic Lake... | reverse complement strand
GTGGGTGTGTGTGTGGTGTGCGTGGTTTGTGGGTGTGTGTGTGGTGTGCGTGGTTTGTGGGTGTGTTTGTGGTGTGCGTGGTTTGTGGGTGTGTGTGTGGTGTGCGTGGTTTGTGGGTGTGTGTGTGGTGTGCGTGGTTTGTGGGTGTGTGTGTGGTGTGCGTGCTTTGTGGGTGCATATGTGTGTCCAGGAGCATATATGGGCATGTTTGTGTGCATTTGTGTGAGCGTGGTTCCATGTTCAGATGCTGTGCTGCCGTCCATTTGTGCAGAGGCATTTGTGGGTGTTTGTGCGGGTGTCTGATTGGGAGTTATAAAACCAATGTCGTGCCAGAGTGGGCATGTGTGTGCTTTTGTTACAATGCTTCTGATGTGAAGCGAAGGTTAGGGGGGGAAGTGTAATAATGATCTTGAAGCGTTCGTTGAAGGTATGTGTGCATCTTGACAAGCTATGGGTAGTACGAATCCATACCTATTATGCAACGTAAAATTGAAATGCTCGCATGATTCGACAAATACGATTCGCTATTCTGAAAGCGCCAAATGTTTGGGGCAAAATGGCTCAGAATAGGCCATGATTGTAAAAGTCGCTAGAAATACGTGCTTTTTCAAAAAGGTACGATTATTATGCAGCAAACACAACAAATTTGTTGTAAAATACGAATTTTGTACGAAGAAATTGTATTGCTCATCCCTGGGTGTTTACAGCGTCAACGCACAAACACACAGATGCTAACTTTCACGCACACACTAATAAACACCCATGCAAAAAGCTAACAGATTGACGAAACACACCCACACTTTCTGCAAGTACGCACTCCCTTTGCTTGCACTGAACTGTGCGCTCTGTGTGCATTTGGTCCCCTGCAGATGGCTCGTGCCCTCTTCCCTCGTTTCGCTCCGTTGTTCATCCACCACTGCCTGGAGGAGCTCACGGCACCCGGCCTATTTCCACAGGTGAGTGTGTGAGTGTGTTCGTGAGTGGGTGGGTAAATGGGCAGGGGTGGGGGTACGGGTGTGGGTGTGTGAGTGTGTAAGTGTGTGCATTTCAAGAGTTCATGGTTGGCTCACACGTTCTGCAAGCAGCCTTTGATGGCTGCTACCACCCTCCACCTTTGTGATGCTATGCAAAAGCAATGCACCTGCACTCACACACACACACACAACAACATGCACACACACGCAATCACACACACAACCACATACCACACACACACAATCACACGCACAACCACAGACACAATCACAGACACACACAACCAAATACACGCAATCACACACACAACCACTCGCACACACACAACCACTCGCACACGCACACGCACACGCACACACACACACCGCAACACAAAACCGCGCAGGCCCACATCGCTGCCATCACCCTCCTGCGCTCCATGATGCTTCAAGCGACGGCCTCCCTCAACAGCACCCCCCCCCTCTCAGCGTCCCCCTCTGCCACTGGCAGTCCCCCAGAGGATGGCCTCAGTGCATCTCAAGCTGGTAATGCATGCAGAGTTGGCTACAACCGTATGTATGTGTAGGGTTGGCCAGAGCCGTACGTTTTATACGGTGCATATACGGTATTTTTAGCAAGGATTCCTTCGAACAATCAGTCGTATACGGCGGTTGCATATACAGTTCTGGCCAACCCCACATGTAGCATAACACCAGGGTCCATGCTTATGTGTAGGGTTGGCCAGAGCTATATAAGTGTATATACGGTGCGTCTACGTACAGGATTTGTATGGGTATATGGCCTTTCTTTTTTAGCAAATTACTAGTTTTTCTATGGTTTACAGTTTTATATGGCATACGGTATACATATGTATGAGCTTACGGTTTATATGCCGTGTTTACCTATACGTAAACAGAATCCCATGTACGGTCCTGGCCAACCCTACTTATGTGTGACAAGCATAGGCTGATTTAAGAACTTCTTTTTGGCACAGCATCATTGTTGGCACCAGCTTATATTATTGGGATGTGTTCTTTGGGGTCATGTCTCAAGCAAGCGCTCTTAGTAAGTGGCTTATTGCTGCCGTTGGGCTGTAGCTCTAACCTCAGTGTATTTCATAGGAGGATGAAAGCGTGCTCGCACGTATTTCACTCACATACACACAGACACACACACACACATGCTCGTGCACTCTCATATACGTAGGCACACACACACACTTACACATACACAGCTACAGAAACACACTTCCACAAACACACAAATACGCAGGGGGCCCCATTGATCTGGGCCCAGGTGTCATTGCCTCCCTCACCAGCAGCAGCATGCTAGCCCCTTTGGTGGAGCGCACGCAAGGACCCTTAGCACCACAGGCAGTAGCTGCCCTCTCCGCCGTCATGGCCTTCACCACCGCACACACAAAGCAGCAGCAGCAGCAGCAGCAGCAGACTCCCTCTCACAATGACCCTCGTATTCCCTCTTCCTCTCAGCATAGTACGCCTGGCAAGGTGGGCAGCAATAGTGTGGGATTGTGTGGGTGCGAGTTCGAGTGTGAGTGCGAGTGCGAGTGCAAGCGCGGATGCCTTAAGGTGTGGGTTGTACAGAGTCGTAGGGGGGGTATTTGTGTGTGGTGTACGCATGTGTGTGTGTGCGTGTGTATGCGTGTAGGATGTGTACCTGCTCGTTGCTGTGTGTGTGCAAGCAAACATGTGTGCTGATTTTTGCGGCACAGCAGGGCGTGCATCTGTGCATCTAAAGCCAGCGTGCAGAGTGCTGTTCTGTGTGCGTGCCAAGTGTGTGTGTGTGTGTTTATGGCTAGATGTGTGGCTATAAGTGTACACCTGTGTGCGTCTGATGCAGCACTTTAGAGCGTTGGTCTGTGTGTGCGCCAAGTGTGTGTGTGTATGGCTAGATGTGTGGCTATGTGTGTACACCTGTGTGCGTCTGAAGCAGCACTTTGAAGCGTTGGTCTGTGTGTGCGCCATGTGTGTGTGTATGGCTAGATGTGTGGCTATGAGTGTACACCTGTGTGCGTCTGAAGCAGCACTTTGAAGCGTTGGTCTGTGTGTGCGCCAAGTGTGTGTGTATGGCTAGATGTGTGGCGCTATGTGTGTACACCTGTGTGCGTCTGAAGCAGCACTTTGAAGCGTTGGTCTGTGTGTGCGCCAAGTGTGTGTGTGTATGGCTAGATGTGTGGCTGTGTGTGTACACCTGTGTGCGTCTGAAGCAGCACTTTGAAGCGTTGGTCTGTGTGTGCGCCAAGTGTGTGTGTGTGTGTATATATGGCTAGTTGTGTGTGGCTATGTGTGTACATCTGTGTACACAAACACGTGCTGCTGATGTTCTGTGTAGGTATACGTAAAGTGTGTGTCAGTCGTAATGCATCTGCGTGCTTGCAACGCGCAGGGCCAAGGATTTGCTGGGGCCAGCAGTGAGGCAGGCAGCGGGCAAAGCACGACCACCACACCCATAGTGCTGCGCACCTTACAACCCCCTCCAGGGAGTGATGCAACGGTAAGAGGGCAAGAGCAGCAAGCTTGACAACAAGCTTGTTCTGCTCTTGAACATTGAGGTGGAATTGCAACTGCAATCAAACGAGACGCACCTTGGCTTGTACGCCTGCGCCTCCCCCCCCAAGGGAGCATAAGGGATCTGTTGTGTTTTGGTGGTTGGCCTGTACTGATAGCTAGTGCATTGCAACGGTTCATGCTTATGCGCCCACGAGCACAACCACATACGCACACACTTGTACTCCCACACACACACGTGTACACACGTACACACACACGCATACACACAAACACACACAGACACACGCACAGACACACACACACACATGCACATGCAAACACGCACACACACACGCAGGTGGCGGCATCAGTGAAGCGCGTTGCAGACACGATGGGAGGCATGTCAGCTAGGCGGGGACGCCGGACGGCACGTGTCATTCCCTACCTCAACCCCTCCAGCCAAAGCCATGGGACCCACTCTCACCAGCCCGTCCTGCTCATGCATCAAGAATGAGTGCAGCAGCAGCCTGCTTTCCGTGAGCATTAGGAGAGGCAGCCACAGCAGCAGCAGCAGCAGCAGCAGCAGAGGTCGTAAAGGCAGCGCATACTTCCAGCAGCTGCCTGTTTTGATTGTGGAGCTGCGTAGTAACCTCAAAGGCTGCTCCTGTCAGCACGTTGTAAATAAATGTGGAGAAGCAGCCACAGCAGCAGGGAAGGGAGACATGTATAGAAGTGAAGAGATGTGGCGATGCCCTCCATTGTGTTTGTGCGCACACGCATGCGCACACACTCATACATGTGCATGTACCACCCGGAAAGATGCAGCAGCAGCAGCAGCAGCAGCAGCAGCAGCAGCAGCAGCAGCAGCAACAATACTTTGTTTCTTTTTGGGTAGCAGCAGCAGATAATTCACGAGTACTTTATTGTGTGATTATCTTTCATTCCATGGTAGGCATATGTCACGAATTCAATTTTGTGTGTGTATTTAAATGTTCGATGAGGGATTCTGGGCAGCAATATCCTCTTAGCCTGAAACTAGGAATGGCCCCTCTTATGGAAAAAGGGTGCTTCGCTTGGTGTACGTATCCATTTTAGTTCTTCGTGTAATGAAATTGCTTGAGAAGCAAGCAACAAGCAAGAGACGGAAAAAACTTGCAGTTTGTTATGTAACCCATGTTGTGGCTTTGAGCACTGGCTTGGCAGCGGCCGTGTCAGTTTCTACTGTTGAACAGAGAAAAACTGGAAGCGAGATGTGTCAAACAGGCAGGCTGCTTTAGCAACATCACTAGGCTTCACGGCCTAGCCTTACAAGGTTTACACGGTTTACGACAAAAAGGCCTTCAGTCAAGAAGTGCGACTGCTTCCTGCTCAAAACGAAAGCATTTAGTTCACGGAGGAAAAAATAAAGCTCGTTCAACAATAAGTTGTTGTTCTGGACTCAGACTAAGGCAGGCACAGTGGGAGCAGTGTAATGCTGAGGTAGTGCAAGCAATGTGCTTAGTAGACCTTTCTATAGGCTTGCACCGAGTGACTGTGTTGGTAGAGTAGCACGGCAGGTTCAGTGCTGTAGGGCTGGCTATGAGACTCGGTAGTTTTTGTGGATTGGCAGTGGCCGAGATGGGTGGTCATCCCTATAGATCCTTAGCTTAGCTCTACATTGTCTGTGCCTGGTGCTCTTGCTTGTTTGAGGCTGGTACTCCAGTCTCTTTGTGACTTCTTTCCTCCTTCTGGTACTTTGTTGGATCTCTCTGACTGGGCCTTTTTTGTCTGCCGGTAAAGGAGTTTTACGGTACTCGGTACCAAAGTGGCTCACTATTCCTGAACTTCATGTGGGGAGTGTTTTTCACTGCCTGCGTTGTTTTTCTTTTCTTTACTTTTCTGGAAGGGTTAGAAGGAAGCCTTGGAAGAAAAGAAAGAAAAAAGAAAAAAAAACGCAGGCAGTGAAAACCACTCCCCACATGAAGTTAAGGAAAAGTAAGCCACTTATTTGGTACCGAGTACCGTAAAAACCCTTTACCAGGACCTGGCTTAAGAAATAGACACATCGTGAGCTCCTGTTGGGGGAAACAGAGGTGCATATTTCCTGCGGAGAGAAATCACGTGGGGATTGGCGCAGTGGAAAAGAACATGCTGCTCATTTTGGACATCATCAGTATCACACAGGTGGAAAACTTACTTTGATTCCATGTCACTGTCTCACAACGTAGGGTGTGAACGGGAAGTCTGAATTGAGCTGTACTACGGATGACTTCACGAGGCAGGTTGAGCAACGAGTATTGAAAAGGAGGATGTAAGGCAAATGAGCGCGTTTGCTGTTGTGTTTTCTAGGATGCGTTTCAGAATATGCTGTCCAAAAATCCAAGTGTCTCTCCCTAAGGTATACGACGAAACAGCTGAGCAGACCAATGGGCTCACAGTTTTGCAGCTTCTGTTGAAGATAAATGATTGTGTCATCCGTGGCAGAAAGATATGGGCTGACCAGCAATCATCGGATTGAGTACTCAGCTGCATGTAAGCATGTAAGACCTTTTTCATTTTGTAGCTGTTGGATTTAATCAAATTATTGTACAGCCGCATTGCCGCGCTAAACCAATTGAACAGGAGAGGTTTCAATCCGCGCTCGCATAGGACACACCATGAAGGCTGGTGTCTCTGATCCCCTACATCCTTTTCAACAATGGCAACAACCATTTCCGCAGGGGACTGCCTGTCCATCACTTTGACTCTGAACGTACCTGCCGTGAGTGGGCGAAGTGCTGCGGCAGCCACGGCTTTCAGATTGATCTGCTTGTCGCACACCATGCCCAAATATTTGAAGCAGCTGGCTGTCTTTCAATACCAGGTTTATGAGGTGCTCGCGTATGTGACCAATGTCCTGGTGAAGATGAACATATTCACAACGAGGTGCATGCTCTTTTATTTTGCCAAGACCATCGGGTTTGTGAGCCGAGGGAACGTTTTTCTTTTTGTTTACACTTTTCAACAGTCCCAACCCTTTTTATTGCAACAGGTCCTCAACGACCATTTTGTTCATAATGTCCTTTTTCAGCAGAATATTACATATGAGGTGCTCTTCAACTGTTAACTCACAATTTCTAATCTTGTTACTCCCAATTTCCACTTTTATTTAAAATATGTGGTCAATATTACAGGAAGTGATACCACACGTGTGGCACGCCACCACACTGAAGCTGTGACAGGGCTACCTGACAAAAGGTCAGCCCCTATTGAAGCCAATGTAACAATTTTTTGATGCAATAGGGTAGCACCTCCACAAACGCATCAGAAGGCTAGCAGTCAAACGCCTTTGACTTAAGGCTTTATCTGTAAATCAGTAATTGTGATCATCAAACTCCAGATCTTCTACGCTGCTTAGCGTGCCTACTACACGCAGCCTCACTTTGAAAGGGGCCACAGGAGTTGCCTGTGGACATAGACTGAAAAAGAAATGTCCACCTTCTAGCCTAGCAGTCGCACAAATTTGACTGATAACTTAATCTGTAACATCTGAATGTCCACCTTCACAGATAGAAAAGAAAAACCACGCAGGCAGTGATAACCACTCCCCACATTAATTTATCACCTTCGCAGAAATGTTTGAATGCACGTTTAATTTCGATGTAGGGGTAAAATTACTGTGTCCATAAAGTCGGAAGGCTCAACAGTTCCAGTTGCTAAATTACAAGAATTGAAAAGCGCAACACCGACAAGCAAACCACACAAGAAGCAAGCACCTACTCTCCAATACCTGTACAAAGTCATTGGTATCCACCAAGAGCATCGGTTCATTTTAACGCCTCACTGCTAAGGCACAAGTTTGACAAAAAGCACAAGCATGCTGTCTTTTAACGCCTGCTATATGTACCCCAAACGTGCACAGCCTGCCACATCTTGCCCAGGCTATTATTCCTACAACACACGAATGCAACCCCCCCTCATCCTATTCTCATACGTACGTTTCCTGTGCCCCATTCTATGAACATAGGTATAAGCAGCAAACGCTTCATCACGCGATCTTAAGCACAGTGCGTACAACTGCGTACCCCATCGAAAAGGCGCCACCTCCCCAAACCCATCTGTACGGTCAACAACCGCCCTTGCATCTCACACTCGTTTGCAGCCACAACACACTGTGTGCCTATCACACACGTTTGCATGTCCAACATGTGGCCATGCTGTGCAGCACAGCATGCACAGCGTCATCCGACAATGTGGGGGCAGGGATACCGGCATCCGCACTTCCTCGGTAGTGGTGCGATGCTCTGAGCTCGTCAGGTAGGTACAGCTCCAAAATTGTGCGCTGCTGCAAGAGGCGGGACACTCTGCACGGGGGGCGAAAGAGCGATGAAAAGGCTGACAAAATAAGAGGGTGTACTTGGCGCTTTTTTGTCGTGTTGTGTGTGTACTGAGTGTGTGCATGTGTGTGTGTGTGTGTGTGCTCTGTGTGTGATGTGCTCTGTATGTACAGGTCTCTGTATGTACAGGTCTAAGTGCAAATTGGGCAAGGGTAGCCAGGGCCCCAATTGAGGGTGGGTCCAAAACCCAAATCAAATTTGGGCATATAGGCATTGGCCGAGGTTTAGCGTGATGCATTCATGAGTTCATATTTGCACATACACACACATACACACGCTCCACGTAAAACACACACACACACACACACACACACACATCATCATACGCGCACACCTGCGTGGGGTGAAGCCCAAGCCGTGCAAGGCCTCAGAGCCCCAGCGCGCTTTCAAGCAGGCCCAGATGCGCTGCAATAACAGCAACAGTACCAGAGATGTATGTCAGAGACGTATGTACATGCATTTACGTGTGAGTATGTGTAGGGTTGGCCAAAACCGTATGTGTACACCATATATGACCGTATATTCGGTTATTTCCCTGCCAAAAATGCGCCGTATATACGTATGTATGTATGGTTTTGGCCAACCCTAACGTGTAGGGTTGGCCAGAACCGTATATGCACCTCGTATATGACTGTATATACGTGTGTACTGTATGTTTGTCCTGCGCTGTGCGTCATGCCTTGCCCGTACTCCCTCTACACACGATTGCACTTGTGCATGCACATGCATGTTTTGTTGCGCACAAGGTGTGAGCATCACACGTGCAAATTGCTACAGGGCCCAAGAGGATTTTGTGGCAAGCTTTTTTGCATGTGTTGCAACAACACTGCTAGCCTTGTTACAGATCAAATTGTGTGTGTGATGTTTTAAGGAACTTAGTGGTAAAACATGGAGTGTTTCAGAATCACAGGCCTCAGCAGGCACACACAGGCATGCGAACATAATCGTGCGCACACACACACACACACACACATACGCGCACCCGTGGTCTGTGGCACAGCAGCCGGCTTGCATTGGCCAGGTGAGCCAGGATGCCAATCTTTGTGGGGTCAGCCAACAGCTGCACCAAATCCCCTAGGCTGCGTGCATTGTGGCACCTACGCACAACCACACTACTCCCCCTATTTTGGCTGCTGTTCCTGTACGTCCTGCTGCTGCTGCTGCTGTTGCTTGCCTTGCAGCTAGCGTTGGTGCTGGAGCTGGTGGTTGCAGCCCTTGTGGCATCTGACGGTGTGGGTGCTTCCACGTGGAACGCTTGGGGGCGCTTGTTGTGGGTGTTCAAGAAGGCCCTGGAGATAGAGGGGGCGAAGCTCCTGCTGTGTGTGGTGCTGCTGCCTGTGCTTGGGCCGGAGGTGGTAATGGGCGCAGGAGGGGTGGTGTGGGAGTGGGAGCTACTGGAGCTTGTGCGGAGAAGCTGTACGTTGTTGGGGAACAGGGTGGTCTCCTCTAAGGGGGAGAAGTTGCGGGATACGCGCACTCGGTAGTTGGACCATTCTCCACGAAGGTCGGTGCAGGAACGAAAGCTGCGCGCGTTTACAATGTGTTTAATGTGCGCGGGTTTCAGGGCCAGGGTGTGCACAGCAACGGGAGTGGATGAATAGGTCTGAGTAGGTGTGAATTATGCTTTTTCAGCTACCCATGATGCGTTAGTTACATTGTGCGGGTGATCGTTTGTGCAGAAAGCCTGGTGAGTATGTGGGTTCTGAACTTCTCAGGCTCTTCCCCTTTTCACGCACCACGCAAACACACCCGTTTCCTGTCCCCCAAACCATTTCTGTCAGATAGTGTGCGGATGTGTGTATGTGTGTGTGTGTGTGTGTGTGTGTGTGTGAGTACCTATGTGTGTGCGTGTGACAGTATGAGTGTTATTTTCTCATTTAGTTGCCCCGTACCAGGGTGTTCCTACCTGCAATCGTGCACGGTCATGAGCTTGGGGGGCAGCTGCTGCCCATCCTGTAGGCTGGCCCAGGCCACACTGTCAAGGGGGCGGCTGTGCTCGTACACCTCGGCAGGGTCACCCTGTTGCTCCTGGCGGACGCAGATCCACGCTTCCAGGAAGCCATGGGTGTGCAGCTGGTCTGGGTGAGGGTGTGAGTGCAGTTGGATGCGTGTGTGTAATGAGGAGGGGCGCTCTTCTGGTGGATAGTGGTGAGAGAGGCTGCTTGGGGGTGCCGAGGGGTGCTGCTGCTGCTGCTGCTGGTCCAGCACGGCACGGCGAATAACCGGGCGCTGCTGCCTGCGTCTGCTGCCGTGGTGCCCTTGGGTATTGGAGCTGCTTCTGTGCGGCCGGCCTTGGTGCTGCTGTTGCTCAGCAGGCAAAGGACGCGCATCAACACGAGGTTGAACAACACTCCGAGCCACTTGAGCCTCGCTGGACTGTGAGTGCTGCTGATGCCGTTGATGGCGCCTTCTGTGGGCCTCCTGCACTGCCGCTGATGCTGCTGGGAGGTAGGTAGGAGGAGGAGGAGGAGGAGGAGGAGGAGAAGGAGGAGGCTTGAAAGCTACGGTTGAAGGTGTTTGTTTTGTTGGAGAGGAGGAGGGGGGCTTCATCTGCTGCTGCATTGCCCTGCGCCTTTGCAGCCCAGAACGAGGCTGGGAGGAGGGGCTTGGGGGAACTGGAGGAAAAATGTCATGAGTGTGTTTGGAGGGGCTCAGAGGATGCATGGTGCTGTGCTCAAGAGCTCATAGTCTCGTCATGACTTAATAATTAGGTATATCTCCCATCGTGTCTCCGAAGTCAACAGATGATGAGGATTTTTATTTGTGCGGGTCGAAAATCAGTCACTAAACAGTAGTCATTGTATAGTTATTGCAAGGGCCAGATTAACGGCGCGTTTACAACGGCGGGTTAATGGTTAAGGTTCGAATGTGTGTTTACAACGCGCGGTTAGATGTCTGGTTAAGAATTTTAATCGGGTTAATAAATATTGTTTTGCCCCCCCGGTTAAGGGCTACGATGTATTTGAAATGTTGAAAGAGGAAAGCATGCCGACAGGTCAAAAAATCCAGGAGACCCGAGTTTTGCCTCTGGTCAAAGTTCATGTTCTGCATGCCACGATCATGATAGTTCACAGGGGATTACTACAAAGATTTATGAGCAGGTGTTTGACGTAATAATTACCCTGTTTGTTGGTCTAACTGGTTTGTTGGTTTAACTGGTTTGTTGGTCTAACTGGTGGTCTAAATCCAAACGGAATTAATGAAGCAACCGCGATTAAATATAAAAATTGCAAAGAGGGTTAATTCGCCGTTGTGAACGCGCCGTAAAACTCTGAAATTTGGAACTTCGAAAAAGACCACCGTCCGAATTTCGCAAGTGAGTAAGGCCGCACGCGCACACACACACTCACACACACTTGCACACACACGTAAACACACATACATGCATGTATAAGCACGTACATAAACACACACACACACACACACACACACACACACACACACACACACACACACACACACACACACACACACACACACACACACACATGTACACATCCCCCCCCTGTGTATGTACATGTGCACATACACATACACACATGCACACACATGCACATACAAGCACATCTACACACACACGCACACACACGCACACACACACACACTCACACACACACACACACACACACACACAAGCACACACTCAAACACATACACACAACTGCACACTAATGCACAGGGTTCAACATGTCCGGGGTTATCGATTCGCTTACAGAATTTTTGAAAGTGATCTTCACAGGCGTCAAGGATCTTTTTGTGGTACGTTCGCTTGTCAATGCAGGTTGCCAAGCACGAACTCACATGTATCAACATCGCACACACTTTAGCTCACACGCTCTCTCAAGCACAACAGACAACACAACAGACAACATACACTCACATGTGCACGCATGCGCATAGCCTCTGCCTTTTCAATTGAGCTCCAGACCCTTCTTGTTTAAATTGCAGGCTGGGATGGAAGGAGTTTATGGTGTCTGCAAAGCGGTCTTTGAGGGGCTTGCAGGATTGTTTGGCTCAGCAAGTAAAGGAGCAGGTGGTGGGGGAAATAAGACCCACCCTGCGCCCCAAGGCAATGCCAAAGGACAGACCTAGAGCATACTTAACGTCCTGTACCCCAAACCTTAAAGCTCAACCTTTATATGTATGCTCTCAAAATTCATTGGTAAGCCCGTCGTATAAGGCCGTACAGCGAGCGTGACTGTTTCATAGATATGTGAAGAAATTGTGTACATGTTGTGTGATTTATGGCGCACGTGGTTTACTAACCAAGTTATGACAGACAATGGGGGGGCCTTTTTTAAACACACATTTCCTGCTGGCCTAGGTTTACGTGTTTCACATTGTGCGTATCTTTATTTTATTCACTTTTTGAAACAGCTAGACTTCAGGTTGTTACTGGACAATGGGAAGGCGTACAACCCTTTTTCTGGCTTGTTGCCTTGGTTTATATTTTCATGTGTATTCATGCTGCCTGATACTCATGCTGCCTCGTTTTTTCGCGCTCCCTTGTTGTACATATTTACTTACCATCCATTTCAACTTACGATTGCAAGGTAAACAAGGTTTACAGCAACTTACAATTAGCTAAACAAATTCATTTGTCTCTGACGATCCGCATTTCATTGCGTCATTTACGTGCTTTGGCTGCTAGCTGCTAGGTGGAAACGTGATCATCCTTTTTTTAATGAGTAGGGACTGTCATGCACGGTTTTGAGGTACAAGCGTGAAGAATTGCACGTGTTAAATAACTTCCGTGACTAACTATGTTACACAGTCCATGGTACCAACCAAAGTGTTACAGCATTACCGAATTAGAAGACCTTGCTTTTAGGTTGACCTGCATCTTACTGGCAAAGGGTAGCCCTAACTTTCAGACATGGAAAAAAAACTACGCAGGCAGTGAAAACCACTCCCCACATGAAGTTAAGGAAAAGTAAGCCACTTTGGTACCGAGTACCGTAAAACTCCTTTACCGGCAGGCAAAAAAGGCCCAGTCAGAGAGGTCCAACAAAGTACCAGGAGGAGGAAAGAAGTCACAAAGAGACTGGAGTACCAGCCTCAAACAAGCAAGAGCACCAGGCACAGACATGATCTAGTGAATTTGCATGCCTGTTTTATAAAGAAATTCTTTTCTCTATCTCCACTTGGTTGCCAGCCTTCTTTGCTTGCGTCAACTACTAGACGAAACGAAAGGTAAGTACTATATTAGTCAAAACTTAATAAGGCTAGCAGTCGCACTTCACCTTTGACTGAAGGCTTTTTTTTGTAACCTTGTAAGGTAAGGTTACATCGCTATATATGCCTCTGGGGAACATCTGAGTGGAAGCTTGGAAAAAGCCTGTAACCAAACCAAAAAGGTGCTAGAAAAATCAAGGGAAAAGGGCTAGGCACTCAGCCACACAAGAGGCCACACCATATATATCTGGCTTGCTGGTTCAAAAAAAACTCGAACGAGTTGGGCTATCTTCATATTGAGGTGGGGAGACTAGCTGGCAGTGCTGTGTGCGAAGGCTAACAAGATGCATGTTTGTGTGGACTGTCCAGCAAAATGTGTTCCTCAGCCATCCTGTACAGAGTGCCAGTCACATTTGTCACAGATCCTGAGCTCATAAGGCCTTCTATTCCTGTTATGACCCATTCTTTGGACCAGAAAGTTATGGCCAGAAAGGCGAAGGCAAGAAAGTGCACGGCTGAGATTGTTGGAAATATATAAGTGAAGGTAGATATGGAACACAGGCTTGTGATGTCGTTTTCTGTCATCCCACCAGCCAGGAACAATCCCCAGAGGTACACCAAAGTGTGTGTGATGCATATTTCCTCATAAATCTGCTGGAATGGTGAGTATCCGATACATGAGTCATGTGGTGTCAAATTGTCAAGCTCTCTCCAGCCCCCAATGATATGTCCGCGCAAGGTGAACTCAAACTGTTTCAGATGGATAGACTCGCGAGATCTTATTGCATCCAAAAATTGCTGAGACGCTGGGAAATTCTGGAGTGCGTGCAGAACCTGATAAGTCCATCGTCGGAACAGAGTGGGCTGTTATTTCAACCGCATTGTATTAACCAGGCCTGGTTGATTGCTGGCTGAAACAACCATTCTAGCTGATTCAACCAGGATCAACTAGGAAAATGGTTGAATCAACCAGATGGTTGAAATGCAGTTGTTGTAACAGTGTGATCAACCAGCTAATTGATTTAGCCATCTGACCAGTTGATCCCAGCTGGATTCAACTGGGTGGTTGATTTGTGGTTGTTTCAGCTATGTATCATCCAAGTCAACTGATTTTTGGCCTTGTCAACCCTTGTATGTGTAAATGCACGATGAAACTGCATTGTGTATCACAGGATGTTCCTAGACTATGATCATAATGAGGATGATGTATGATGTTATGATGTTTGACAGGGGACGGCAACAAGCAATTGGGGGTGGCTAATTACCTTCTTTTCCTTTCTTCTTGCTTATTATCGTCATGATGCAAACGCACGTATCGACACTCCTTCTCGGTACTAGCTTGTTCCTTACTCACGGTTATAAAACTGCTGTCTTATTATTACTACGCCATTAATGTTTCTCCAAGAATGCTACGGGTACAGCTTGACCCAGTAGAGTATAGGATTCAAAGTCTTCCAAACGTAATAAGCAATAGGCAAGCGATGAAAATGCTTGTTTGGTTCTTAGAACAGGTCTATCAGAAATGAAGATCAAGTCAAAAGTTGACAGTAAACGCTCAAACACGATGTTGCTGGTCCCCTCAATGAACTCAGTAATTCAACATAATATTTTTCCGTTCACGTACTGTCCAAGAGAAACCTGAAGCTGGGCCATAGTAAGCCTGGATGGTTTCCCCCTTGGCAATATTTTTGCAAGACAGCAGAGCATAGTAGGGCCTATTAGTAACGGTAAGGAAGCATGCGTTGTGGTTTTCCTACAGTACTGCTCGTTTTGGTCCACGGTCCACTCCATTGTTTTAGTGCTTAGGCAGGTTGGCAAGCCGCACTATTTCTATCTCTGCCGAGTGGATCACCACGTCTATGTGGTCCCGCATGTGCCTCCCAGTCATAGGGAATTCATCCTTAGGAAGGAAATGAAAGCCACTTTGGTACTGAGTACCTTAAGCTTCACCAGCAGACCAAAAAGGCCCAGTCAGAGAGATCCAACAGAGTACTAGAAGGAGAAATAAAAGTAAAAGCCTGCGCTGCAAAACACCAGCATGCAATAAAGAAAGGCTCTCCACTATTCCTCACACTAGTCAGAGCCCCACTGAAGATCGAAAAAGAGAAACAACATAGGCTAACGAGGATCCGGCGGGTTGTCAGCCATGCAATCCGGCCTGCGTCTAGCCCTCCTGAAGCCAGCCGCTCTACCAGACCCCCCATCAGATTTCCTATTATCACTGTTGTCGTGCGTTGTTGAATTGTATTTTGCGTCTTATTTTTGTGATCTGGTTTGAGATATTTGTTGCATGGCAGTGCAGTGCAGTAGCTAGTTGGTGCACTTTGTGCAGAGGGATGCCCAGGTTTAGTAGAGGAGTTATGCTGTACTGGTTGTAGATTGTGCCCCCGACTCCAAGGAGTAAATACATGAAGTGTGACTTTGTTGTTTCGCGACATGCCTCAGAGGCTCCTTGTTTGTAGACGTTGGATCAGAGGTAGATGTTGGTTGTGCGCTTTATCTAATGTCTGTTGCGGGTTTATGTCTGAGCAGAACTTAAATTCTGCTAGATGTATGTCTCTGTCCCTTGGTGGTATCTGTTTGGGGTCCAGATACCTGCCTCTTGATTCAATGGGCATGACTAATACGCCATCTGGACCGCTTTGATGTCTAGATGGAAAGTTTTGATGTGTTGAGAAAACCCGGTCAAAAATGTTTCTTTCAATGTCAATGTATAGCTTTTCACTGTCACAAGTCACAAGCATCCATTGTAACAATTGCTGAGCCCAGCTTTCCTTTGCTGGTCTCTTCACCGCAACAGCTAACTGCGTGGTGGTGTCGGTTTATGTGCATTCTCTTTAGAGTATGGTTGTTGCACCTGAGAAGCATGTGTGGAGCACTGTCTGATCCTCCACACAAGGGGCAGGTGGCAGGACCTGTCATGTGGCTATATCTTTGTGTATCCGTCCTATATTTAAGACCTTGTCCTTGTTCCTCGGAGAAATTATTTACCTTAACAACTCTAACCCTAAAGTAACCCTCCTGTTTGGCAACTGCATCTGCACATTCATTTTCACAGATTTGACTTTTAGAAAAGATAGGTCTGATAAGCATGAATCATGGATACAACTTACTCTAGCAGATTCGAGTTAAGAATCCTTTGTTGCATTTAGGGGGGGAAGTAGCTGTTCTCTGATTTAAACTGAAGAGCATGCGCTGTCTGTAGCAATCTGTGCACGCTTGTAGCTGCAATCCCTGTGAGCTCAGCTCTATTGATGGTGTTCACCATTCCCACGCCTCCTGATCTCACATAGAATCAAGCTAACATTGGAGGACACCCCAGCGCCTACGGTTTCTGGTCTTGCCTGTGCAGCTTCCATCAGTGTAAGCCCATTATTTCTAGTTTGGTCCCTTTAAGTCAAATTGCTTGTTTACTCAAGGTAGGAGGTAGATAGGGTATCGGTCTCTTTACTTATGCACTTATATGTTTTATAGGTATCAACAGGATAATTTAGTTGCAAAAATATTTGAGCCATCGAGTATCATGTTGATTGATAGAAAAATAAAGCAAGACAAGCAGAGGGGCCACAAAAGGAGTTAATTAGCAGTTTGTTCCATATCATATATTTAAGATGACATTTAGCAACAGTGCACATGACAAGTTCAATAGAAGGTTCTCTTGAAAAAGGCTTACTGTGTCCCTGAACTGTCAAGAAATTTTGCTGATCTCTTTTTCACGTGATTTTGTACAGCACACAGTACACATACCAATTATTTCGTCCAAATAATACAGCCTGCAAATTAGGCATGAAACCCAATCAGTTGGGTGAAGAACTTATTTTTTGCTGCTTATCCTTTGTTGCCAATCGCCACGCCTTGTAAATACCTCACTAGATTACTCTTGAAGCCCATCATGGTTTTGTACTCCACAAAGTCAGGTGGAAGTTGTTCAACAGCCATGCACAGCTTACCGGCCACCTCTGGCCTTCGAGACACCACCTGCAATCACGCGCGTGCGGAGGTAAGGCAGAGCACCGTCAAAGACGCATCATTCCAAGACTAGAAACTGTGTGTGCATGTGCGCATGTGTGGGTTTATGTGCATGCCTCAGTAATTGCCAGCAAGGAAGCAAGAGCACTTGAGCCACACGGCTTTGAGCTAAGGGAAACAGGCATAAACATTGAAATATCTAGCTGAAGTTCTGTCAGCACAGGGAAAACGACTGGCTTGCTTGGCCTGCCATGCTTAATTTTTTGCCTGCCCTGCACGGGGAAAAAACAACACACATTTTTTCTCCTTAATTGGCTGCACAAGAGCAAGTGCGGTAGGGAGGCAACAACCACCAAAACATAAATTAGACAATTAGGGTGGAAATTAGACAATCAGGACGGGCTAGCATGCTCGGAAAGAGACACCAACCTTATGATTCAGAAAGTAGGGAAGTAGCCAGAATCTGCAAAAACAAACCAACCTCTTTCAGGGGCCGGACAAGTGTACGGATGGTAAACAACAGCGTTTGGCTTTTAGGGAGCCTGCTGAACGTCTGGCGCTCAACTCGCAAGAAGAGCTTGTCTCCTGGCAGTGTGAATCCAGGATCAACACATACTTTGCAGCTTAACAAGTAGATGAAGAGGCGTGTGACGTATTGCTTGTTTGATGTGGCGCTTGCTGTGGCAGGGCAGTGTCATTGGTGCAATGTGGCTCTACTATGACTCTACTTTTGAGTCAAAGCCCTGTGGAAACAATCTCAGGGCAAGCCCTCGCTCCTGTCTTCCTTCAAACTATCAGGATCCGTTGCAACCATGTTTTGCTCAGTGCAAAGCTTTCATAGATGTATGGATATAATATGTCCAGGAGTACACAATATACCTTCACTGACCGATTTTGTTTAGGAGCATGGCACAACAAAGGACAACCTCTGTCTCCTTCACCTGCATTTTCCAGGGTGATAGACTGGTGAATGGCGTCACGACGTTCTGCTTCCATTTTGTTGTCAGCGCCTAACGGAGGCTGTGACAGTGCAGGGTTTGCATCCACGCCTGAATGTACATGGAAGTGTACATGGAAAGACCGTGAGCAACAAATCCTGGGGGATATAATCAAACATTTAGTCGAACCTGGGGCATCCATGGTGCCAGCAACATGCCTCAGGTTCAGCATTTATGACGAGCACACACACAGAGCAAACCTACCCCAATTAGCCCGCCAAACAGGCTTCTCTCTGACCCTCTCTAAAAATGTGTTCACGTGCCCGGACAGAGCATCCTGCAGCATGGTCAATCATTGCAGTAGGTTGCAGCGGAATTATGACTGCACATGCAAATAAAGGAAAACGAAAAGAAAGACAGTGAAAAACCACTCCCCGCATTAATCCAAAGAAAGGGGCCACTTTGGTACCAAATACCGTAAAACTCCTCCGTCACGAAAAGAAGAAAAGAACAGTCACTTGGTACCGAATAATACCGTAAAATTCCTTTGTCACAGAAAAGAAGGGAAGAAATAGTCAATTGGTATCAGGAGAATTGCAGATTGAGAATTGAATAATAGGGAGAAGACCCACCATGTTTCCCTCTTCCCTTCCTTTGTGCTGCACAGTATCACGTACGAACATATGCCATATGTATGTCCACAGTATTGCAAGTGTCAATTTGTTCTCTGGTGCATTACTTTTCAATGCCCACCCACCTGGAACCCTGGCACCGGTGCATGCAGCTCAGATATGTTGTTTCCCAGGTTGTGAAAAAGCGACCATCGCATGGGAAAGCACAGGCTTCCAGCCACAAGGTGTCCTTTGTCCATTAGAATCAGGTCTTCCTGTGACGAGAAAGTGTGGAAGGCAGAAGGGGGTTTGTGATGGGGAGAAAGAGATGGCGTATTAAGCCTGGCTCTTTGGAGCAGGAAAATATGTTCAGACTAGGTGCGCTTTCAAGAGAATTGCACCGATCCATTGCTGCAGTGCCATGCAAAATCAAGAATGGAGTGGTGTAAATTGGAGTTGGAATCCCTGAAAGCCGTAAGGCACTGGAGATAGCTTTTTCTTGTCGCTTAAAACACTCGTGCGAACACCGGACCTTCTCCTGGTTTGAAAGGGTTTTGTTGCAAAGCGGAGGTGGGAACACACAACCTGACAACTGCAGACAAGCACGGCAATGTGAGAGTACAACCAGATTCAGTTCTTCTCAGCACAGGAAAAAAACGCACGTAACTACCTTGACTTATATGCACTCACTTGCACGAGAAGGCTGGCCACATACAGAGGGTCAATAGCAGGATCTGATATGCACTCACTTGCACAAGAAGGCTGGCCACATACAGAGGGTCAATTGCAGGATCTGATATGCACTCACTTGCACGAGAAGGCTGGCCACATACAGAGGGTCAATTGCAGGATCTGATATGCACTCACTTGCACAAGAAGCTGGACACATACAGAGGGTCAATTGCAGGATCTGATATGCACTCACTTGCACGAGAAGGCTGGCCACATACAGAGGGACAATTGCAGGATCTGATATGCACTCACTTGCACAAGAAGGCTGGCCACATACAGAGGATTGATTGCAGGATCTGAAGTGTCAAAGCTCTCCCCTGTTGTGTGGTTAGAAATGATCCTGGACTCATATGCAAAACGATCTGGGTAGTGCCGAGGCAGCCAAGAGCAAAGTAGCTGAAGCGTCTCTTCTGCCGCCTTGAGGGCCTGGAAGGAGAGGGCAGGTAGGATAGCAGGTAAGATAAGATAGAATAGGATAGGAGCTGGTAGTATAGGGCAGGTAGGATAGGAGCAGACTTGGATAGGCTCCATATTATGGATTGATTGCTGACCCATCACGGTAGTTTTCGTCCAGTCAAGGAAAATAATTGTTTATAATAAGAAGGGGAACATAGTTGTGATCAATACTATTATGCTTGTCTAACTGCTTCAATAGATACAAATGATGTCCGCGAGTTATGTTGTTGTTCTGGTCCGAAAACATAGCACTAACAAATGTATGAGGGTAAGAAAGGTACAAGAGCGACTTTGTCTGTCTCTATTCCCACCCTGCTTGTACAAGTCTTCAAAAGAGGGCCAACTTGTCCTTAAGAAAAATGGGTAACGAGTTTTTGCAGGTACAGTCCATCTCGTTTGCCTAATTTGCACACATAAGCCTCATTATATGCACACACTCTGAGGCGCATACACACACACATACACATACACACACACACACACACACACACACACACACACCCCAAATCTTGTGTGCCTGTGCCCTGACAGTACCTGGGGTTTGATCTGGAGGACCTTGTCTCTTTCGTGAGTGAGCAGGTGCCGCTTCAGTGCAATCTCTTCTTCATACCTGTGCATGAAACATGGCCTCAGATATTAAAGGCTGAGAGAGGAAGGAAGAGGACCCATGCAGGGCATAAGGTGTTGGAGGAGCCATTACCCAGACAGATCCCTTGTGTGAGGACCGAAAACGAAGCACATAATTTCTGATACAGCATAAAACGCACCACTCGTCGATCTCAATCAGGGGTTCCTCTTGTTTCATCTGCTGTATGCCCAAGGTCATTTTGAATGGCCCGTCCTTCACTCCCATAAAAGGCAGGTAGTCTGGCTTGCGATGTGCTGTGTGCGCTGTGCTACTACTAAAGGGGCACACGTTGCTGTGCCTGCTGGCCGCCGTGCAACACGTGCCTGTGTGTATGTTGATTCACAGTAGAAGGCTTCTTATGGCAATGTGCCTCAGCATGCAAAGGGGTGATGAAGAGGTCGTAGAGAATAAACCGCTTCACTGCTCTAACGTGAGTGCACGCGAGCTCATCAGTCGATTTCGTCTTGCAATGTAAGTCTGCACAATAGCATATATCTTTATCTGTGTTCACAGTGTTGAGCAACTCATTTTGCAAATTGATAGCTGAACACAGCACCATTATAATGCGCTAGCCTGTGTGTTCAGTGAAGGCCTTGATTGAGTTTGAGGTGGCTTTTCGCTGCGGCCGCTCAAACAGACCAAAACAGGAAGTCCTTGTGTTCAAACAGGCAAAAAATAACATAATGCGTCTGCAACTCACAACGTGAGCACGGTTCTCGTGACATTGACGACTGGCCCTTTTTCAGCAGCATCAGACTGAGGAATAAGGTCAGTCGTCTTTACTGCCTCTGTAGGTTTGTTTATTTACATAAACCATAAGATATATACAAACATAATTACAGAAACCCTAACCCTATATCACACCCTAGCTCTAAACCCTATACTCACACCCTAAGCAGCCCATCTCAGCTTCTAATTCCAACCAGGTTTCCGCGGTTGGACCCCCTTTTGAGCTTCCATTGTCGCCCGAATGAGCTACGAAGACTTGCACCTGGTTGGTCCCAAAATATCTTCACACACACACACATACACACACACACACACGCACACGCACACGCACACGCACACGCACACGCACACGCACACGCACACGCACACTCACACGCACACACACACACACACACACACACACACACACACACACAC
>Ga0307942_1001036_pt1 | contig 21478 bp, 32 predicted proteins | sample OrgLakmetagen175_FD_201846 | JGI IMG/M metagenome (GOLD analysis project Ga0307942, IMG submission 201846) | Saline water microbial communities from Organic Lake, Antarctica - #175 | ecosystem: Environmental > Aquatic > Non-marine Saline and Alkaline > Saline | place: Antarctica: Organic Lake... | reverse complement strand
AACAATTCTAATGGTTGGTTCCAAGAGGTTGTGTGCTTTAATAGTAAAGGTACCCTGCCTGTTTTAATGTTGAATGGCGAAGAGCTGGTGAACAAAGACACATATAAGTATCTTGGCATGCATTTTAATAAGACAGCCAATCTACACGAGGCAGCTGCTAGGGCTTTGCAACCTTTTCTGGTTGAAGCTTATAAAGTACTTGAATTTGTGCGTTCTCATGCTTGAAATGATAGGCCTCATTCGTACTTGTGGTTGGGTATAATTTATGCAGTTCCTGCTGGCATGTATGCTAGCTAAGTGTGGGGCACGCCTTACATGAAAAAGGGTGCAGAGTTTGATAGTGTGAGACAAAAGTGTCACCTTGATTTTCTGAGAGGCATTCTAGGAGTTAAGCGCACAACTTGTTACTGGGCAGTTTTAAGAGAATGTGGGCATGAGGCATCGCAATTTACTGATTTCGAGCTGCCATAAGATTCTACAATAGCATGCTCAGCAGCAACAGTGACACTGTTCGCAAGGTACTTAGAGGTGACTCTGTATTGCGTGATAGGGACAATGGTTGCTGGACTGCCCAATTGATTGAAGCTTTCCAAGGCTTGCGTAATAGTGACTTGTATACACGTGCTGTGTTGCTGAAGGCAGGCTTATTCCCATGAATGAGTTTGTTGCTGATTTGCACTTTCGCCATCAAGGAATGTGGAGGGTTGTAGAAGAAAATGATACCCTGCAGGGAGCAACCTAGAAAACTTGCCACGTATCAAGCTTGGTTTGCTTCTCCTTTTATAGATTATGCCCGGTCTGCTGCTAGAGTGCCTTATATTTGTACCTTGATCTTTCTAAGCATGTCGTGCATAACATCAGCAGATTTCGCTTAAGCTTGCGGGCGCATACTTTGAGAGTTGAATCTGGGCTTTGGCAAAAGAGAGTTCTTTCTTGTAATCATTGTGACTGCCAGGATATTCAAGATGAGAAGCATGTTTTATCAGAGTCACCTTTTTCTTAATTGATGTGGGGAGTGCTCTCACTGCCCACGTAGTTTTTCTTTTCTTTTCTGCAAGGATGCGCGTGCTCAAAGAAAGAAGTATGCTTTTCTGTTTAAATCTTTATTTGCTCCTCTTCAAACTGTTGCAAACGAGTTCCAACCATTTCTAGGTATGCTTCATCAAATTAGTAATTAACTGGTTTCTGACTTCCTAATTCAGCCGAACAACAGACTTTTTTCCTTTTCCGAATTTATGGATATTTATATGTTGGCTGGCAGTGCCCAGCAAGCCGAGAGACCTAACGACCTGGCTCAAGGTCAAACCCCTTTGTAACCTTTGTAACCTTTGGTCGGTTGTTAAACCGTATAAGGTTCCAGCTGTAGATTTCACTCATTTTTTCAAGACAACTTGAAGGAAGCCAAGCTTGCATTACAAGCTGTGCAACAAAGAGAAAAGGCTCGAGCTGGTATACTATCTTAGTAAGAAGAAGGGACTAAACTTTTCATTTCATGTAATTATGCTGAGTTCCACAAACAAAAAAGAAACAAAAACTATGTAAACAGTGAAAGCACTCCCTACATCAATTGATGAAAAGGAGACTCCTTGGGCCGAAGCACTGTAAGTCACCTCCACCAATGAAAGTAAGAAGCAGACAAGTCATTGGGGGTCAGGAGGATAGCTAGCGGCACCTTGGTCTAGACAATGATTGCTGGAGTTTTTGCAAGCCAGTTCAAACTTTGAGAGCACGCCTATTGCTAGCAAGTTTGTGAGCGTACCAATTGGAATGAATGTGGGGCTTGAGAGCAAATTATAGAGCTTATGGGCATTTATGCCAAGTTGTTTAAGGGGCTCAAGAGTGTGAGGAACATAAATCATGCCAAAAGAATAGTGTGCAAGGTAACTCTGTTTCTTGAAGGTGTTTGCAAGGATCATTGTGTTGCCGTGTAGAGGCTTCAAGCCGTTTCTTGGGCCTGTTGTCCTCACAGTATTTAACTTCCACTAGATGGATCTGTAGCTGTTCCGGTTGAAGGTCTTCTGGTTGGCAGATCTTGGGTACGGCTGAAGTGGCTGAGGCTGAGACTAAACTACCCCTGTTACCTCCCAACCCCCTACCACTCCTCAAGATCTGCCTAATTGTTGTATTAGAAGTGTTGTGTCTTAGTAGGGGAGGGGGTCACTAGCACAGCATCAGGACGGCTAGAAGTTAGCCTGTCTCTGTCTGTAAAATGGGATGGAAAGCCACTTTGGAATGATTCTATTAGTTGCATCAATGGCGACTTGTAAGTTCTGGAGGGCTAGGCAATCTGAGCTGCCCACATCCATAGAGACAATACATGCTCCAAGGGTGTCTTTACTGCAGTCAGCTGATGGCTTTGAGAATGGTTCTGCATGCAATGTTGTGACATTTTGTGATCATGTACGATATCACACTATGTTGGCATCCTGAGAGGACCCAAACACATAAAGCTTAGGTTACCAGGAACACCCAAGTTAATGCCTAAGTGGATAGGCCCCATTTAGGTAATCGAACCAGGCTTGCGGTAGTACGGTAGACGATACGGTGTACGGTTAGGATGGTTCAATACAATCATACGGTAAAAACCATATTTTTCAAAATTGGCACCGTCTAAACGGTGAAAATCGGTACGATAGACGGTACGGTGCCATTTTTCTCAGGCTCTAAAATTTACATGCCCAGGGTACCTTTCACCACCTAAAAATGCTTGATGGTATATCTACCCAAATAATATCATCCAAAAATCCTTAGTATTCCATTTCCCCTACCTAAATATGGCTTCAGAACCTCCTTGCTTCCTTTTCCCCTACCCTCTCCCCTGCTCTCGCCACTGTGCTGCAACCCCTCTTCTTCCTCCTCCTCCTCCTCCTCCTCCTCGTCCTCTTGCTGGCAGCTGCTATTGGCTTGCTTGTTAACCACTCGTGTAAAATTGCTCCCTTGGGCCCATGCATGTATTATTGCAACCACCTGCGTGGCCTCTTGCCTACCCGTAGTGCGCAGTTGGGTGTACCTTTGAAGAGTTTCCCTCTTCCTCACAGACAAGGCACAGGGGGAGGGCATGGTGCTTCCCCCCAGTGCAAGCCTTGCTCGTTTGGAAGCAACAGTTGGAGGTAGTTTATATTAGTTATTGTTTGTTAGATATTATTGCGATTATCAGGAACCCTTTGATTCTTGAAACAGTTGGGAAGCTGCAAGTGTTATCCGAGGAAAGACGCTCTCACCGTACTCCACAATTTTTACCATCTCTTCAGTTTAGACCGTACTTGTACGATTATACGGTAGTACACCGTACCGTCTAGACGGTAGGAAAAGTGAAAATACGGCGTAGTACAGCAACCCTGGTAATGGTACACATAGATTTTCCTAGGGGGGGAGGTATGTAACAATAAGTTACATGCTATGCATACTTATGTGCATATATACAAGTGACCTTAGGCTTACCTAAGGTCACACTGACAGTAGGAGTAATAATCCTCGAGGGGCATATTCAGACAGTCTTTATTAATAGAAATTATTACATAATTCTTCTTAGTAGAGCATTAGGTAATTATCGACGGGGGGAGGCGCGCTGGGGCCTCTCCACTGTTTTGACCACCTTACCAAGTACGCTCATCCTACGGGCAACCCACAAGTCTTACGGGCATAGACCAAGTCCTACGGGCAAGGGCTTAGCCCGTGTTACAGCAGGCCTATGACACCATCCCTAGAGCTCAGTTATGACAGCATCTCCAACGCACTAGCATGTCTGCACCGTTGCTTTCTTTTATCCAAAATATGTACGAGCAAGATGCGTATGTCCTTATGGATGGCAGTAAATCAGCACGTGTGCAGCCTAGTTGTGGTGTGAAACAATGCTGCCCTCTGTCACCTCTGCTATTATCTTTGTACCGGTATGTTAATGACATAGGCAACATTGCTAAAGATTGTAAAGGGGCCGTGACAGGCACCGATAGTGTGAGTGTGACACACATGCTGTATGCTGATGATTCTGCTCTCTTCTCGCATGACCCTGCTGAGCTGCAATTTTTATTTATTGCTTGAGTGGTTACGCATAAAAGAAAAGCCTTATAATAATGTGCAGAACGCTGAGGTTGTGTGCTTAACTATTAAAGGTACCTTGCCGGATTTAAATTGAACGGTGAAGAGCTTACTGATATAGACACATGTAAGTATCTTGGCATGCATATTACAAAGACGACCAATTTACACGAGGCAGCTGCTAGGGCTTCACAACCTTTCCTGGCTGAAGCTTATAGAGTATGTGAATCTGTGCGTTCTCATGCTTTAAATGAATGCTATCATTGCCTATAGGCCTCATTCGTATCTGTGGTTGGCTAAAACTTATGCAGTTCCTGCTGGCATGTATGCTAGCCAAGTGTGGGGTACGCCTTACATAAAAAGGTGCAGAGTTTAATAGTGTGGGACAAACTTGCCACCTTGCACCAATTGGTTTTTTGAAAGGCAGTTAAGCGCGCAGCTTGTAATTGGGCAGTTTTAAGAGAATGTGGGCATGAGGCATTGCAATTTTACTGGTTTCGAGCTGCCATCATATTTCTATAGTATGCTTTGAAGCAACAGTGACACTGTTCTCAAGGTGACTGTATATTGCGTGCTAGGAACAATGGTTGCTGGACTGCCCAACTGATTGATGCGTTCAAAGGCTTGCGTAGTGGTGAAGCATATGAGCATGTGGTGTTAGAAGGCAGGCCTATTCCCATGAATAATTTGGTTGCTGATTTACACTTTCGCTTTCAAGAAGTATCGAGGGCCATAGAAGGTGATGACGCTAGGGAACAGCAGTGCAACTTGCTACATATCAAGCTTAGTTTGCTTCTCCTTTTGTTGACAAGCTCCGGTCTGCTGCTAGAGTGCCTAGATACCTCTGTCTTGATCTCTCTAAGCATGTTACGCGTATTATAAGTAGATTTTGCTTGCGGGCACATACGCTGAGAGTTGAATCTGGACTATGGCAAAACAAAGTTTTTTTATCTTGTAAACGATGTGACTGTCAAATTTCTAAGATAAGAAATATGTACTTTTTACTGCAAAAAAGCCTGTGCTTGTGCTCTTAGGCACGAGTATGCTCTTCTTTTTGATGGCTTATTTGCTACTCTACTTTGCTAAGGAGTTCCAACCTTTTCCAAGTATATTTTCATCAACATAGCAATCAAGATGTTTTTGATTTCCTTGATCCGCCAAACAACAAGCTATTTAATTTTCTATCCGAGCTTATGGATGTTTTTCATGATGGCTGGCAGTGTCCAGCAAGCCGATGAGCCTTTCAATCTGGCTCAAGGTCAAACCCCATTGTAACCATTGTTACACTGTGAAGCTTACTTTACAAACTCTAAATGTACTATTGTTTTCATTCAATTTGCATATACTAACTCTGATTTCACTTTGTACTTAATCTATTTGCATACACTAACTCCGATGTTGTTTTGGGTCTATTTGCATGTCCAGACTCTAATTTCACTTTGCTTTCAGTATACTTGCATATACAAACTCTTAACTCTTAAATTGGACCCTAGTCCCTTGGGACTGGGTACCCTTACGTAGCCCCCAACTACAAGTGTGGCAAATCAACTGACTTCCTCTTATTGCACTAATAATTGGATATCAGCAAAAAAACAAAGTGCACCCTGTTTTGAGGTCACTTCTTGACACAGTGCCAGCATCTTTTCATGATGGCTTCTTAGAGAACATTTCATGTTGAACAAGACCATGTAATGCTCATGATTTCAGGTGGCGCTGGGCATAAGAATTCCCCGTTTAGGGCATACACACTGTATGGCTTCACCATGACATCTGACTTTTAATAAATACTCAAAAACATTACTTAACTCCAACGGGACTGAAAGACCCCATCATTTTGTGTGGTTTAGACAGTGTGTGGTTCACGGCACCTCTCCCCCCTGATTTGCCGCGGGCACACTGCCCATTCACACTCACACTCTTCTGGGCACAGATGGCTGCTCTGATGGGTAAGTCTCCACATTTAGACAATGCATACAATTCATGCATGCTCACACGTTTTCCTCCTCACAGCTTCCTCCCCGCGTTCACCCTGCCTTGATTTGCCGCGACCACACTCTGGCACCGGTATGGTTGATGTCCTGGGCACTTTCTCGTCGGCGGCAACTTCATGGTGCTGGCTCAATGGCACTCCGCGGGAATGACCCCCCCCCTCGCGGGATTATAACCTCACATCACTTCTTCCCTGCTAACACTCTTGCACCAGCATTGACACAGGCTCTCTGGCGCTGATACCATGGTGATGGAGGGCTGGCTTGAGGTAAACCGGATGATGTGTGTATGATTTGGGATGACACTGCCCCCCTCCTTCCCACCGGCACACTGGCATCGGTGCAATTGCCTACATTTAAACTGTCTCACTTGCACTTACCTCAGCCAGGACAATTTATGTTTGGTTCACAGGAAGGACACCTCACGTATGGCCATGGGCTGCCCAGTACACACACACACACACGCACACACACACACACACATGCATGACTTTCATATTTTGGTGATTGGGTTAAAGGACTTAATATTGGGTACTGGGACTAGGGTCCCCGCGTAGCTTGCGCAGCCGTGTATTTTCTTCATGCCTAGTTGTGGATGCGCAGCTGTTTTCCTTTTTTGTAAACTAACAAACTTAACTTAATAGGAGTGCTTATGAAAAGAAAGAAGCTAACTGGAAAATTATATAATGTACTATGGACTTTCTGAAACAGCGTATTGTGGAATTTTGTTGAGAAGCACAGATAGCATGAGCACACTTGCGAGATAAATGAACAATAGCTCTTGATGATGTACGCATTGACTTAAGCAGGGACCATGGCACGAGACGGGGCTTGTGTAGAATATTTTAATTGGGATTTAGCTTGGGGCTTACAAAAACCAAAGGTCTCACCTGTTTCAATTGGCAGTGCGCTGGACGGATTAAATCCACATATCCCTGTTACCAAATAACATGTCTAGACGTGCTGCTACCTCCTCAAGTTGTTCAAGTCGTTCTTTTGGAGCCTTCAGTGCACTCTTGAAGTTTGAAAGTCTCCTGGTAAGGTCCTTCTCTTTTTCATCAGAATGCTTGGTTATTCTTGGCACCCTGATGCTGCTGCCAGCAGGTCTTGATTTGCACCAAGCCTCCAGCAGGTCAACCAGCACGTGGTGCCTCTTGATGTGGCCCTCGGCGTCCGTGTTAATGCACCAGTCCTGGAACATGTAGACAAAGGTGAATAAAAGCTGGTGAACAAAGACACATGTAAGTATCTTGGAATGCATCTTGATAAGAGTCAATTTACACGAGGCAGCTGCTAGGGCTTCGCAACCTTTCCTGGCTGAAGCTTATAAAGTACTTGACTTTGTGCGTCCTCATGCTTGAATGATAGGCCTCATTCGAACTTGTGGTTGGGTATAATATATGCAGTTCCTGCTGGCATGTATGCTAGCCAAGTGTGGGGCACGCCTTACATGAAAAAGGGTGCAGAATTTGATAGTGTGGGACAAAAATGCCACCCTAATTATTTGAAAGGCAGGAGTTAAGCGCACAGCTTGTAATTGGGCAGTTTTAAGAGAATGTGGGCATGAGGCATTGCAATTTTACTGGTTTCGAGCTGCCATAAGATTCTACAATAGCATGCTCAGCAGCAACAGTGACACTGTTCGCAAGGTACTTAGAGGTGACTGTGCATTACTTGATAGGGACAATGGTTGCTGGACTGCCCAATTGATTGAAGCTTTCCAAGGCTTGCGTAATTGAGACTTGTATACTCGTGCAGTTGTTGAAAGCAGTCCTATTCCCATGAATGAGTTTGTTGCTGATTTGCGCTTTCGCCATCAAGAAGTGTGGAGGGTTGTAGAAGGGAATGATACCAGGGAGCAACCTAGCAAACTTACGACGTATCAAGCTAGGTTTGCTTTTCCCTTTATAGATAATGCCCGGTCTGCTGCAAGAGTGCTTAAATATTTGTACCTTAATTTCTCTGAGCATGTCATGCGTATTGTCAGCAGATTTTGCTTGTGGGCGCATACTTTGAGAGTTAAATCTGGGCTATGGCAAGACAGAGATGTTTCTTGCAATCATTGTGACTGCCAGGATATTCAAGATGAGAAGCTGTTTAATTTTATTGCAAGGATGCCCGTGCTTGTGCTCTTAGAAAGAAGTACCGTACTAACTTTAGAAATAAGCAATTAATAAAATAAATATTTCAACCAATTATAGGCCCCCCTCGCGATGTGAACAATTCTGAGAAATCAAGTTTTGGGGTGCCTCGCGACCTACTTACATACTAAATAACGTACTTTGAACCCCCATCCGCCAGACAAGCAAAACAAGTTTTTGGGTTTTCTTAGAGAGCCCGCACTGATGGGGATGGCCCCTTGCTCCCAGTGAAGGCAAGTAGGTGGTCAGATGGGATGCAGCAGGCAGAGCAAGAGGTACAGCTTGCTGCAGAGCAGAGAGCTGCCCAGCCTTCCAGCAGAGGGGGAGGGTAGCGAGGAGCTCATGAGGACAGAGGAGGATACAGAGGAGCCCATCGACACATAGGAGGGGGGCCCAGAGAGGAGGGTCACCAGAGAAGGGGTAAGGAGGGGGTGAATGAATGAAAGTTGCACGCTGCTTCCCCTTGACCTTTGGTTAGCTGTGACAACGCTGCAAACACCTCTTTGAAACAGTGAAATTAATGCAAGTTTATAAACCCTAAACCTTAAATAATTATGACCCCCCCCTCGCGATGTCAAAAGTCTGCGATTTGATTATTAAGACAATTTATATATTATTTTGAGGCCTCGCGATATATAGGGTCGTGATATGAAGCGGTTAGTACGGTATGCTTTTCTGTTTTATGGCCTATTTGCTTCTCTTCAAACTTTTGCAAACGAGTTCCGACCATTTTTAAGTAAGTTTCATCAGCATAGCAATCAAGATGTTTTCGATTGCCTTAATCAGCGGAACAATAAGCTTTTGGAACCCTAGTCCCAAGGGACTGGGTACCCTTACGTAGCCCCCAATGTGAAGTGTGGCAAATTGCCAAAGTTTCTCTGATTGCACTAAGAATTCAACAGAATGAAAGAGGAGTAAATGTGGAGTGGATATCAGCAAACAAAAAAGCTAACCCAGTTTTGAGAACCCTTTCCGGTGACTCACGTGGACTCATGTGGACTCATCTCCATGGTGGCTATTAAAAATATTGAAATAGCATTTTATCATGAACAAGACCATGCAATTTTTATGACTTTAGGTGGCGGTGGGCGTGAAAAATCCCCCTCTGGGGCATACAAATTGTATGGCTTGACGATATCTCTGACTTTATATAAATACTCAATAATATCATCTAATCTAACAGGACTGAAAGACCCCGTCACTTTGTGTGGTTTGGACAGTATGTGGTTGATGTCTTGGGTACTTGCTTGTCGGCGGTAACTCAATGTTACCGGCTTCTTGGCACTCCGCGGGAATGACCCCCCCCCTCGCGGGATTATAACCTCACACTACTTCTTCCACGCTAACGCTCTTGCACCAGCATTGACACAGGCTCTCTGGCGCTGGCACCATGGTGATGGGGAACTGGCTTGAGGTAATTCGGATGATGTGGGTATGATTTGGGATGTCACCTCCCCCCTCCTTCCCACCGGCACACTGGCATCTGTGCTATTGTCAGCATTAAAACTGTCTCACTTGCACTTATGTCAGCCAGGACAAATTATCTTTGGTGCCCAGGAAGGACACCTCACCCATTATGGGCAGCCCCCCTCCCCAACGCACACACACACACACACACACACACACAAACACACACACACACACACACACACACACACACACACACACACACACACACACACACACATGATTTTCATGTTTTGGTTATTGGGTTACAGGATGGGTACAGGGACTAGGGTTCCCCGCGTAGCCTGCGCAGCCGTGTATTTTCTTTTCTATCTGGTTTATCGAACACTTATATGATGGCTGGCAGTAACCAGCAAGCTGATGAGTCAAACGATCTGGCTCAAGGTCAATTCCTTTGTGACCCTTTGTAAAATATGCAAGACTACATGTGCTCGGCCATGAGTGATAAGTTGCTGCATTTAAAGCTAACATAAAAGGGTTATAAGCAGATAACTAGAAGAGTGCTAGGATGTAAGTATCATTGATACCAAAACTCACAGGAAGTTTGTTAAGCTCCTGCACCCATGCAGGGAGCTGCTCTCCAGCTTTTTTTGTAGTCTCTTGTAGCTTCTTGTAGTCTGTTTTCCAGCGGTGCATTATTTTATAGTTGGGGTCCAATTTTTTGGGTTTGCGGCCACCGTTTGCCACACGCCACGCATTGAACTCTATGGTCTGCAAAAGTGAAATTGTACGTAGATAATAGTTGCTTGCATTACAAGTTAGTGTTAATTTTGTTTCTTGATGAGTGTGCAAGATGAGTGTGCAATGGACCTGCTGAAGAAACTTGCCGGGTTCAAGATCAAAATTTCCTTCTATCATCAGCTTGTTTGTGTGTGTGTTTGCGCGTGTGTGTGTATGTGTGTGTGCGTGTGTATTTGTGTGTGTGCCTGTGCGTGTGTGTGTGCATGTGTGTGTGCGTGTGTGTATGTGTAAGCATGTGTGTGTTTGTGTGTTTGTGTGTTTGTGTGTGTCTTTGTGTGTGTGTGTGTTTGTGTGTGCTTTTGTGTGTGTGCGTGGTTGTGGTTGTGTGTTTGTGTTTGTGTGTGTATGTGTGTTTGTATGTGTTTTTAACAAGGTAGGCCAAGGCTGCTTTGGTGCTTCTTAGTTTATATCTTGGCCCCTTACCCGGTTGGGACATGGTGCTTACTGTGGGAATGTCTTTAGCTTTCTGCCTTGTGTGACATCAAAGAGGTCTAAGGGCTGATTTAGAGTAAAGGTCAGAGCAGTGCCCGTTCATGCCTGTAGCTATACACATAGCTTTCCTACTAGTGCTACAATATATAGTCATTTTTCGGCATGTGTTGTCATGTAATATCTATTTACAGCACGTTCATGCAGTTTTTCAAGATGCACTGTTGCATGATATTGGAACAATTGCCCAAGGAACACTGTACTGCACCATGTTTATCATTGCTAAACGCTGTCTATGCTAGTTCCACAAGCTACATGTACATTTTCTACTATTTTAACTCAGCCTTGCCTACCTTTTTATGTTACAGATAAGTATCAAATATGGCAGGCCATTTATGGCAAACCAATCTTTACCTTCTTGTCATTAGCAGGCTGGGCTCAATGCCCAGCGTTTTCTATTTTGCTTATTGTTGGCTGGCAGTGTCCAGCAAAACCCAAATATCATTGCTCATTACTATCTAGTTGTGCATTTGCAAGGCTGGGCCTCAATGCCCAGTGTTTTCTCTTTTGCTTATTGATGGCTGGCAGTGCCCAGCAAAACCCAAACAGCCCAGCTAAAAGGCTGAAGGGAAATATTTTGTAACCAAATTGTATGTGTTTTTTCCTTGGTGTGTGTGTGTGTGTGTGTGTGTGTGTGTGTGTGTGTGTGTGTGTGTGTGTGTGTGTGTGTGTGTGTGCGTGTGTGTGTGTGTGTGTACAACAGCCAAAAAAGTATGCCTCCATACAATCTACCTTGTTGAGTTTTGTCCGGTCCTCCTTGGTCATACACCAGTTGCCAGAACCAAAGCTGTCATTGAGGATGTCATCAACACTCTGGTAGGTCTGTAAGTTGGTGCGGCCTGTGAATAGGGTTGGCAAGTTCCGTATTCTAAAGTTTCACATTTTTTGATGCTGTCAGTCACCTCCACGCATGGGCCCCCCATTCCTAGTCAGACAGTGCCAACACGCCTAAAGTTAACCCAATTTCCCCAACCACTTCACCGTTTTGGGACCTGAAAATTGTGCCGACTAGCTTTAAATTTCTAATGCACCATCAGGATGCCAACTTTCCAGGGGATAATGACAAACGAGGCCCAAAATGCAGCAGCAGAGCGGCAGCACAAGGAGGACAAGGAGACAGCAGAAAGAGAGCGGCACCTCAAGGAATCTGCAGAGCAGCAGTGCAAGGAAGCTACAGCAGAAGCAGAGCGGCAGCGCAAGATCATAAAGGTGCTGCGCATACAGCTGGATTTGCAGCAGCAGCAGCAGCAGAAATCTCAGGCAGCAGCAACAGCGCCGTGCCAGGCCTTGCTGACAGAGAGGGACATAGTAGCAGAGCAGATTGACCACTTCAACACTCTCATTGCGGATGGCATGATTGACAAAGTCATGTTCCTGATCAACCACCCTTGTGGCATCAAGCAGCTGCGCAAGCTTGCAGCAGCAATTTATTACAGGTAGGCGTGGTTGGTTGCTTTGCAATGTGTCGCAAGGAAAGAAAATTAGCTGAACTGTGAGGCGTAGGTAGGAAGAAAAGGGAGACAATGGCATGACTGTACATGTAGTGTCCCTGATGTATGCAGGAAGCAGCCTGGATCTCAGCCACAGCAGCCAGAGTCTGCAGAGATGGAGGACGTGTTCCGGACCACTCAGGTGTATGTGAGTGCTCGTGTGCGTGTGCATGTGTGTGCATGTGTGCGTGTGTGTGTGTGTGTGTGTGTGTGTGTGTGAGCATGTGTGTTTGCTGACAAATATTATATTATCTCATGATATTATCTCTGATTAGCCAAACTAAGAAACATTGCACTTAGCTTTACTTTGATCTTAAGAAAAGGGTAGATGTACATGCTTGTGTGCATGACTGGATTTGAAATGACTGTCACATAAACTAATGCTTTCCTTCCTCTTGCACACAGGTTAGCAATGGCCAAAAGTCTGCCTTCTTTGCTGAGCTGCTCAAGAGCATCATGATGTTGAAGTTCAAGCACAACATCAGCAACAACAAGCTGCCTGGCGTGATGAAGGGGGTCTTGGAACTCTGTGTGACCAAGGAGTATGATGAGAACCTCCCTTGCGCAGAGACCATTCGTAGAGCCACACACGACATGAGTGATGCACAAGTAATTTGCCAGTCACATAGCGTCTTGAGCAACATGAAATCATGAATATGCACCATAGATCTGTGTGGTTCATGTAAGTGCTCGGCCCTGAGCTTTATAAAAATGGCATGCATGGTAGCTGCCTGACTGAAACTTTGAGTCAATTTGGGGAGGTTGACTCAAAGTTTCATTTTCTTATTCTTTAGCGCTGTACTCCTGTGTTTGATCACTCGCATGCACGCGCGCACACACACATTCACACACGCACATACACACACACACACACATACACACACACACACACACACACAGATTTAGGTACAAGCTAAAGTTCACAGAGCACAACAATTGCAACAACAGCATCAGCAGCCGCAGCAGCCACAACAGCAGCAGAGGGAGCAACAACAGCAAAGTCAGGAGTATGGCAAGTAGCCACAGCATGTCAGCACGGCAGCAGCAGGCAACGGAGTTCATGCAGCTCTTGCAGCAGCTGCAAGCAGAACGCCCCAAGTACTGGGCAGCACATGGCTTCCTCACACAGCACAAACACCATGTGGCAGCACTAGCAGCAACTGGGGATATCAGCACTCAACTGCAGGGTGTACTCAACACCACCTGTGCAGCCCTAACCTGCACCAATGCATTTGCAGAGACATGCCTCAAGGCTCTCAACTCTGTTGGCACCCCAAGCATGTCCAAAGTCCTCTTGCATGCCACTGCGCGCTTCATTTGCAACAAGCCATGGGAGTATGCAGATGTGGATGATGAAGGTCTGGCTGAACACAGGTGAGAGCACAGGTAGATTTGTGCATGTGTGTGTATGTGTGTGTCGAGTTTGATATATGAGAAGTGAGATTGCCCCTTTATTCCTGTATGGCATCTTATGCAAATATAATGCTGCTGCTTCTGATGAAATGTGTTCGTGGTGATCCAAAGCCTGCATCCATTTTGTGAACTTCGATGCAGCGTCTTAAGTATATGTCCTTTAGTAAACGCCCACGTCTACATCTACATGCATGTACAGGAGGCAACAAGGGGAAGTGGCAGGGCCGCCGCTGCAGCCCACAACTGCTCCAGTGAACTGAAAGGAGGCAACAGAAGGCTGGAAGCAGAAGTAGTCAGGAGACCGGCAGCAGGTTAAGGTGGGTTAGAGATGGCAGGGATGAAGAAATGAGGAAGCGCCTTCTGTAGCTGTGTGAAGCGATGCCTCCTGTCCGCAACAGTTGTGTGTGATGAAAGCTTTGTGCAAGGCATAGAACTTGTTAGCTTGTTTTGTGCAGCTCACTGAGAAGCAGCAGCAGCAGCCCAAGCAGCAGCAGGAACAGCAGCAGCAGCAGCAGCTGCTGCAGCAGCAGCCCCAAAAGCAGCAACAACAAGTTTTGCCTTTAATGATAGTTGCTTCGGCTTCATTGACAGTTTGTGTCTGGTACATCACAACCGGCTGGAGCAACACCACAAATACAAGGGATCCAATTGCCAAGCATGTCTTTTGGTCAGCCCCGGCAAGCCTATCTGATATAGCAGACCATGCTGTGATTAGCATTTGATTATGCAGGACTTTGGGATGTAGTTGAGCACATCTGCACAATGAATTGGTGTGATTAAGCATCCTGTGTGCAGGGCCAGGAGGCAGGCAAATCCCTGCCAAAAAGTGGCTTTCAGTCACCTGCTTCCTGGCTTGACGGACTTGCAGCAATGAGTATACTTGCCAATCCAAGCATTTTAGTGTGAGTTCGGGGGGCTGGGGTGAAAGGTTCGAAATTTTATCTTTTTTTGGCACGGATTTTGTCAATAACCATGACGCTTCACCTTGTCCACCAAACCAACAATTGGCTTAGGCTGTTCCCACTCGTCCAAAAACAAAGTTGAGCTCGTCGGCAAGTCTTTCTTGTATGCATCTCCAAAGAATGATATTGCCAAATCAAGGATTGGCATTTTGATGGCAACCCCATGGTTTGAGGAAACTCTCAGCTGTCCCTGCTCATCCCAGCTTGACCGTGCGCAGGTGCGGGCCAAAACTTGGCAGGGTATCACTGGAGAACATGCTGGACAGCTTCCTGTACTCAGTTCGTGGGAAAACAGCTTGCCTGCAAGGTTCTCACTTTGCACCACATTTCAGCCTAAACATGTTTCACACACTAGGTCCACCAAACACTAAAGTTTGCACCCCCTTTCCTTCACTCCAATGGACCAGGTATGACCCAAAACCTACACGGGAGCAACAAAAATGAGCAAAAGTGGGCTGGAACCTGCATTTTAGCACCCAAATGGCCAAAACGGCCCATTTTGGCACAAAACACACCCAACTTGTGCTCCCGATCTATCCCATGGGCCTTAACAACACTTATTTAGATGCAGAAGTGCTATTTAACATCATATATAAGGTTGTAAATGTCCAGAATATGCAATGGAGGTGGAAAATATATGCTCAAAATTTGGCATAGCTTGCCGGGGCTGACTTTTGGTCACACCTAAGCATGGTTTGCTTCAACATATAGATAAGTTTATGCCATAAATCATGATAATAATATGTCATATTTATAGAGGTTTAAAAACGGATTTAAAGCAAATTTTGGTTAGTTCCAGTATTTCTGTACCAGGCGACTATCCCGGGACACCAGAAATTGACCTCCGCACTTTTGGGCATCCCTGGTCACTTAAGAAAAGTTTCTGCATACTCAGATTTGAGAATAATAAAAGCTCGGCACGAACTAAACAAAATTTGGCCTAGTATGTGGCGCCTGACCAAAATGCCATTTTCCGACCCCTCCCCAAACAAAGGTTAAATTCCCACGATGCAGGGTTGTTGGAACCCTAACCTCAAGTCAGGGACCCATTTGCAGGATCTAAAGTGGGGGTGTGACTAATTGGCTTAATTCCACACCGGTATAATGCAGGCTTAAGCCATAACGCTAACCCTTACCCTAAACCCTAAGTTTGTGATTTCAGGGATGGCGCTTTGAACTTTAAGGATGTCTTATTTATTAACTATGATGTAATGCTATTAAATCAGAAATTGAGAGTGGGTGGCTTTGCTGCACGTGATTTGGTGTTCTATGCGGCACTTTTTAAGGTAGACGCGGATGCACATAAATGTTAAAAATGAATTGAATTATAAGGAGCTGTGATGTTGATTTCTGGCCGGGCTCAGCGGACAATTGAGTGTGCAGCACGCGGTGAGCTCCATTCTCAACACCCATGCCACCCTGCACCCTGATACTTTGTGTGCACATGATCTGGAGTGTGCACAAGGTGTAGGAAGATCCCAGGTTAAGCTCCATGCACTGATGATGATTACATTCAAGACTGCGCGCATATGCACACCTCCTTTCGTTCTCCATGCTCACTCTACCCTGGACTCTGACACTCTGTGAGCATTAGCTTTGGAGTGTGCACAATGCATAAGGTCAATTCAGGTTTGGATTCTCGCACTCAGAAAGGCACACAAAGCTCATGCTAGTGCACACAGGCCTAGGCACACACAGTCAAGTTCTTAGGTTAAGGTTTGAGTCTTCTCTCGTGAAACTTCCATGTTCAGTTCGTTTTCTGGGAGCAAGGGTTCAATACAGTTCGTGTAAAATCCTTGAACTATTTGAGCGAAGGTGCAAAATTGAAACAAGGGCCCTTGGGCCCCCCCCAACCATTCCAATTAATAGATCTGTTGTATATGTTTATGAATTTAATAATGGGAAAGACAAGGGCCCTGAATGGGACCATTTCACCGTCGTAGAGCAGAAAAGTAAAAACCTCGGGTGCAGTAAAGTGCAGTGAGCTTCTGTGGTGCATAATTGCAAGGAAAAAGTGGGACAAGGTTGAATTGAGTAGGGCACAGCAGCTCCCCCCTGTAGATTGCACCAAAGTTGTTGTAAGTCTCGACGAAGTCTGAGTGAACTTCGAACGGCACAATTCAGAATCGTTATTTGCGTGAAAGTTTGCAAACCTTTGAAATGGCATAAACCCCAAACTGAACAACCCTGCCACAATGGTCTAATAAATTTTATATATGTAGCATAGATTATGTTTTAGTGGGAAATAAGCTGTCAATTTGAAAGTTCAGCTCCCATTCATTACACGCCGAAAAGGTACGTCAGTTACATAAAGAACAACGTTTGCATAAAGAAAGAGCATACTGAGAGGGTCCCTCTGTGGTCCCCTTCTGCCATTTTTCAGCACCCGATACAAGCTTGATGCGTTCAAGCAAAATATAGGGGGCCTAAGTATGGGTGCTGAAAACATCTGCATGCCTACCTGTGAGGTGTGCAAGGATGTAGTACTTGAACCAAGCTGCCAAGCTGCTCTCCTTCTGCTCCTCCTTGAGCTTACTCTGCCGCTCCATCAGCAGATCTTGTTCAACTTCAGACATGGAAACCATTAGCTGCTACAGACAGAAAAGGGGAACAAAATTTTGGTAAGTATTGCAGGGAAAACGTGGGCACAAGCCACGGCTGTCAGAAGGGCTTTATTCCGATAAGCGTGTGTTGTGCCCTTGAAAGGGGACCTAACGCCTGTGTGGACCTGTACCGCTTTAAGAAGGAGCATATTTCTGGGTAATAATCAAGTGTTTGCTCTACCGTCCCCCTGAACCGTGTGCACGGGTTCCCAGGACAGTCCCCACCTTCATGGGTCCATTAGCATGAGTTTGTTTGTTCCACTACTAGTTCTGCCAGAATGTTTCCGTTGAAATGTTTGTGTCATAGACTGACTAAAGCGTACTTTTGCTTTCCTTCAGTATTGCCCTTCTCCTCCCCACACAACCAGTTGAACACACTGCTATCCCCCTCAAATGAGGTAAATACTGCATCAGGGCTGAGCACATACGCCGTATTCCACACATTGCCTACCGTATATATGGTACGATACGGTACAATACGGTACAAAACCGTATTTTTACGGTTTTAAGGGTGCAAATTGTATCGGTACGGTCGACCGTACTTGTGCAAACACGGCCACACGACCCTTGGAATTATTTCCGTTTATATTTTCAATAATTAACAATGTTTGTAAAACTGTAAGCTAAGCTTGTCCAACAATAACAGAGAGGCAGCCTCTCCCCCCCTCCCAAGCCTGCTTCTCTCCTGCCCCGACCCTAACACCACAGGCTAGGTCAGTCTCTTAGTTTTGGCCTGCAAATACGCCAAAGCTCAGGGGAGACAAGTAAGGAAGGAAAGAGAGAGAATGCATGCAACTGGGGTCAAACAGGGAAGGCAGGTCCTGCCACCTAAGCAGAGGCAGGAGGGAGGGTATGCAGAGGGTCAGAAGACAGAGGAGATAAAAGCACTGCCATGCACGCGCGCGCACACACACACACACACGCACACACGCACACACACACACAGACACACACACACACATACACACACGCACACACACGTGCACACACACACATACACACACAAACGCACGCACGCACATACACGCACACACACACACACACGCAAACACACATTCACACACACATACACACGCACATACACACGCACACACACATACACACACACACATACGCACAAACACAAACACACATACACAAACACACATATTAGCGTGTACACATACATACACAGTTCCTTGCATACTACTGGCTTTGAACTTGGGACCGTACCGTACATCGTACCGTATTCGACCGTATATATTGTCCCAAATTTAAAAGGCATTGTATATACGTACCGTACCGTACCGTACCATATATACCGTACCATACCGTACTACCGTATGTGCACAGCCCTGTACTGCATACATCTGCACACGTTTGCATACAGTCATACTTTGGAACCATGTATAAAAAAGCAACAAAGATGTTTGAATGATCTTTGGCGGATTGCTCAATGATAAAGACATAACATGTGTAAAGCAAAGAGCTTTGCTTTGCTCACACACAGCCAGTGAACATACCTGCTCAATGCCTTTCAACTCCTCGTTAAGGTGACCTCCATCAAAAAGCTCTGGCAAGCGCTGGTGGTGTTCTTGGAAGGCCACAAGCTTGAGTGCATTGCTCAGGGACCGAGCCTCGCCCACCGTTACGCATCGCCATTCTTCTCCAAGCTGCTGGTCCAGTAACTCATGTGGATGCACACCACCACGAGCTGGCACGCACTGTAGCTGACCCTCTTTGTATCCCTTGGCCAAGCGCAGACCAAGTTCGTAAATCCGCTTCCCTTTACGGTTCTCTGGAGCCTTGCTGGCACTTGGTTTTCCGTGCTGCTGCACCCATGCAATGAATCGATCTACTGAACGCCACCACTTGGCTAAGTTGGCTGTTTTGCTGGCCTGGCTGCTGCTGAGGCTCTCCCACCAGCTAAGGCCATAGTAATCTTCCATGCGCTTTGTTACAGCCTTTGGCAGACTGTATCCACTGGTAAAGCGCTCTCGAAGGGTACGATGACATCGATTTAGTGACGCCTGCGCAGCACACAAGCAGGTTGGGCAATTAATATCACTTTGAGGTCTGTTGAGGTTCAATTTTCACTGCCTTTAATGCATTAATCTCGCAATCGGGACAATGCATGAATGATGTTTCCAGCCATGCCAAAAGTTGAGTTAATTTCCTTTACATTCAAGGAATTTCTTGATAGCCAGAGCAAGACTTGAGTAATCTCGGATGGTGCACATAAATCTACTGGTGGGGAGTTTCTTTCCCTTATCTATACTAGGTGCGTTATCGCTACTAGCATGGCATTCTCCCCTCTAATAGCATCATGCACGCAAGAAAAAGTGAAAGTGAAAGCAATTGCAGCATAGACAGAGTTTTCAAGCAGTTAAATAAGGATACAAGCTGAAGAGCCACTGACCTGTTAGTTGCACAGCAGACAGACGCATACACACCTCATATGCCTTGGCTTCAGCTGAACTGGGTACACTGCCTTCAGCAGTCAACATGGCAATTGCAGCAATGCTGGCTCCATCCCTCTTGATCTGAACAGCCTGCCTGGGTAAAAACGCTGGACCCCCTGACGCTTCACTAAAAAAGACGAGCCTTTCCACCACTTTAAGCCAGGCATCTTCAGAGCCCTGATGCAGGCATTTAAGGTAAGATTTGACTTCGTGGAACTCTCTGGCTGCACGATTCAGCTGCATGGCTGCATCTTCGAGGTTGAAAGCTTGAAGCGTTGGAGAGAGATTGCTGTTATGCCTGCAGTTACAGAAGAGCAAATTTTCTGAAGTTAGTCGAGCTGCAATTTTTTAACTGTTTAGTTCATAATTTGCTGATTTAGTGAAGAAGCAAATTGCGTTGGCCTTAACAAGCGAACGATTAAAATCTTACAAGGTAATTGCTTCCGTGATGGCATAGCAACGGTGAAAAGCGAGCAGGTACTTTGGATCCGGAGCCCATCGGGGAGGAGGTTCTGGCATGCTATCCCAAAGGTACAGAATAAAATCATCCACCTGAGTGCAGCAAGCAGTAGCAAATGCTGTGTGTTTGAACTTTTTGCAGGTCATTTTGGATACAATTGTTCAATTATTGTTACATCGTGAGAAGAGGCTACAGTGTGTGGATGGTCAATGCATATTTTTCTACTTGCTTGCATGATTGGGACAAATAGCGGAGCTGGCACCCAGCTTTTACCTGGAATTTTGACCCTTTGAAAAGCAATACAGGCCCACACAGGCATTGAGTCCCCTATGAAGTCACAACACACGCTTACCAGAATAAAGCCTTTCTCAGAAGCCTTGACTTTTGCCCACGCTTTGTCTGCTTCGATCAAGCCAAGAGGTTGCTGCAAGATGGCCTCTGTCAGCTGGACATCCTCTTCAGAGCGCCTCAGGTAGCCCAGGTACTCCCCCGCTAAGCACCCTTGCAAGTCTCGCAGCTCCTCCTCTGCTGAGCTGCCAGCATAGTCCCAAGCATATCCAAAAGCTTCTGCCACCATTAGAGAGCAACTGCTCGCCCTTTTCGCAGCCTGCTGCAAGGTAGGGCTCTCAGTTGGCGGAAGGGAAAACACCACTAAGTGAGTGCTGGTGGGTACCGTGCCGCTGCTTGCCCAGGCACCAAGCTCAGTTGTGCTGAGAACCTCCACACCTCGTTGTTTGCTGCTCTCCAGGAGGTGTGTATCTTCTTCACAGCTGACAACTACAAAATGCTGACCGGCTGCAGCAGAGCTGAGTAGAGAGCTCAGTTTTTGCAGCTTGGCCTGAGCTACTACCTGAGAAGGAAATAGCGGGTTGGCTGTAACAGGAAAACCTCAACACAGGCTAGAGCTAATTACAGTGATACACAAGTGATTCAGACATACCTGGTGCATCACTTCGGGGGTTAAAGGGCAGCTTCTGCTGCTGCTAAGGGTCCTCTTTCCCCAGTCCCGAGCGCCCTTTCCCATGCACTTGCATGCCCACGACAACAAGTGCTCGGCACACTCCACTTGTATTGTGGCCTGTGTTGCAGAAGTTTGGGGTTATACTGTGTATGTGTTTGTATGTGTATACGTAAGTAGGTGTATGAGTGTGTGTGTGTGTATGTGTGTGTATGTGTGTGTGTGTGTGTGTGTGTGTGTGTGTGTGTGTGTGTGTGTGTGTGTGTGTGTGTGTGTGTGTGTGTGTG
>Ga0307942_1001035_pt1 | contig 21480 bp, 22 predicted proteins | sample OrgLakmetagen175_FD_201846 | JGI IMG/M metagenome (GOLD analysis project Ga0307942, IMG submission 201846) | Saline water microbial communities from Organic Lake, Antarctica - #175 | ecosystem: Environmental > Aquatic > Non-marine Saline and Alkaline > Saline | place: Antarctica: Organic Lake... | reverse complement strand
GCTTTCTCTTCGCGCTTCTTCAACACAAACGTTCTCTTTCTCTATACACTTTATTCTAGCTTCTTTTTCTGGTGTCTTGTTCAGTCTGGCCTCTTTCTCTTTTTGAAGCTGGCTTTTTTATGCTATAGCTCAACTGCCCTCGCTGGCGGAAATAGCTGTGTAACCCTTACCCTTATCCTTACCCAAGCTTCCGCTCAGATGCCCACCAGAGGCATATATAGCGATGTAACCTTACCTTACCTTTGTGCTGACCCTGCGCTCAGCCAGTTTTGAGATATAGTGTCTTCACATTACTTGATCTCAGTGAGGTGGTTGACGCTCAAATTGAAGAATGCTAAGACCTTTGGGTCGCTTTTTTCTCGTTCTCCATGATGCTTTTTTCTCGTTTTCCATGATGCTTTCTTTTCGCTCTTATTCAAAACAAACATTCTCTTTCTCTATTCACTTTTCTCTTCATCATACATCTGTTTCATGTTTATTCTAGCTTCTTTTTCTGGTGTCTTGTTCAGTCTGGCCTCTTTCTCTTCTTGGAGCTGGCTTTTTTATGCTATAGCTCAACTGCCCTCGCTGGCGGATATAGCTGTGTAACCCTTACCCTTACCCTTTGGGTCGCTGCTGTCTGGGGAAGCAAGGGTTACCTGCTAAGGTCCTCCCAGTCGTAATTTTCCAGTTGCTTTTTGCCACTCCAAATAATCCATCCCAGGTTTGTTGCTTTTTTGATTTTACAAGGAAAGGTTTACCCCCTATCTTAGAGTTTAGGGTTAGCCTTCAGCTTCCGCTCAGATGCCCCTGAGGCATGTACCTTATATTACCTTATCCCCTTTCTTTTGCGGACTCCACAACCTCAACCTCTCAGCAGCCCAATCCTATGCTGCATCCAGTCAACAACCAACTTATTTCCAACCCTTGCCCAGTAGAACACTAGATGTTATCCTCTCTCTATACCTGAGGAGCGTATGTATTTATTTGTGGCTGGCCGAGACCTGTTAATAGCTGATCAGTCAAACAACCTGGCTGAAGGTCGCTCCCCCTCGTAAATTTTGTATCCAATATTGCCAGATTCAAAACCTTCCATGCAATCCATTTTTCCTGCCATGATTTTTTTGCTAGGGTGTGGTATCAGCTAGTCTTTCTATTCCTCGTCTTAGCCAAGGTATGCTGAAGGCACGGGAATGCATGGCAGGCCCTGCCCTAATGACACGCTAGTACAATTTATGTCACTGACTCTTACAATTAGTTATGTTGTGAAGAATGCTGATCAGATGAAAGGAGAGAAGAAAGCATAGACGGAGGAATTGCGCCCATATAAACATATTGTTGGACATGCAGTGCAATACAAACGAGACGACAGGTCCACAAACAGCACTTGCCTGCATTACCTGCCACATTTGCATTCATTAAAAGCCCCTCTTCAATTGCATAGAGGAGGCACACACAACCGCAAGATAGAAGGACACCTCCTCCTGCGCAAAGGCATGCACACTCGAGCAGGAAAACGTGTCTTCGCATGTGGGCACATGCACTTGCACATGCACACATACACGGAGGCACACGTGCTTGTGCTTGGCCTTGCATGCTTTTATCCACAATAGACAGCTCAGTATCACAGTAGTGACCATCTGCGCACAAAAGTGTGTGCATGCCTTTTGCACGGACAGTAAGACACAAAACATTATAAATAAACACAAACATAAGCACACAAACCCATGCACAGTATTTGAACAGGTGACCATGCGTTCAGGAGGCCAGACACATAGGGGAACGTGCATGCTATTAAACCCTTAACAATACACCCCTCTTTCTCCTCTCCTCACTTCTCTCCCCTCGTCCCTTTTTTTCCTGGTGATAGTCAAAAAGTCCCCTCCTCGAACACACAAAATCTTCAACAGTGAATGCCAGCACGCATGCAGACTGGGGACACACACACACAATCTTGATGTACAGTCAACGATACAAAATAAAGAAGCATCGCCATAGGGAGAGAGAAGGAGACAGAGAAAAAGAGAGACAAGCATTGCCAGCACTGCCGGCCCCTCCTTGCCCTTAATCTACGCACAGTAACGTAAATACTACGTAGCCCTTAATCCAGGCGGCCGAAAATGGACAATAGACAAGCGTCACCTGCCCATTTATGCTCACTGCGGGTGGGGGTCATAGCTATACAGCCCTTAAACCATCCTCAAAAATGAAATAGCCCTAAAAGTACTCCAGGGAGGACCCTGGCAAGTGTGGCCGTCCACGGGGAGGTGTGGGAGGGCGCTCGTCGTTAATTTGCTGCGTACGAGCGAGCGTCAGGAGCCAGTGTTAAACTAATGGGCCGGGTGCAAAACGCAAGTGGGCTAAAAGTATCAAGGTTTGATCGGCATGGCAACCTTGTTGGACCGACCACGATGGAAACCCTTGCGTTCCTTTGACAGGTCAACTATGCTATGCTAAACAATGCCATGCCACAATTAGCCAAATATGGTGCAAGAGGATAGTTCAGTGCAGCTTCTCAGTCAAAGGAGAGGCAAGGGGGTTACACCATAAAAAGGACTAACAGAGCACCCTGGGAGGCAAAACACTGAACGTGTCGTTTATATCTCCACATGATTACCCACCTGCATCCACGTGTCTGCACCACCGCCTACATGGTTTGTACCCCCCGGCAAGTCCTCGTCAATAGCACCATTGCTATCTGGCGTGCGTGGGGTGGAGGGGGGAAGGGGATGAATGAGCTTGGGCACCATCACCAGATCACGGCCTAGCACAAGGATGGCGCCGGCATTACCTGCAGCAGGTGGTGTGTGCAGTTTGCTGAAAGTGTCAGTTTGCTCTACACATTTGCTTTGCCAGCTTGCACTGCTACCTCTTGTTCCAGAGTGTGTGTGTGTGTGTGTGTGTGTGTGTGTGTGTGGTGTGTACGTGTGTGTGTGTGCTGTGTGTGTGTGTGTGCTGTGTGTGCTGTGTTGGGACGCGCTCATTGTAGGTCGGCGTGGGCATGCTGATTGACACAATGGGAAGAATGTGACAGAAGAAGTGACTGACAAAACGTGCACTGTAACACCTGCCTACCACATGTAAACACACACGGACAAACACACACACACGCACGCACACACACACAGACATACACATACACAGACGCACGCACGCGCACAAGCCCACAACCACATCCACATACACGTACACACCTGCTGTTCCACAGTAGTTGGTGGCAGAGAAGAGCGTGATGAGGTGGCCCTGGGCGAAGCGCTCAAAGCCATCCATCACACACTCATGAGCGCGCACAATCATCTGTAGGTTGTTGTTCTGTGTAAGAAGGGAGGGTGGGAAGGAGGGAGAGGGTCTGTGCGTGTTGGTATGTGCATAGAGGGGGGAGGCAATCTGCAAGCTTTAGTCTGTGTATGGAGGAGGAGAAGGCAAAACAGGTGCCTGCCTGCGTTTCAGCTGCATTATTTGCCACAGTTAAGGACCTGGCAAGTCAGTGATCTAAGCAGGGGTTAGAAACTGAACACACAAATCAGAGTCCAAGTGCAAGTGCAGTCCTCCTGTTGTGCACAGTTCCAATTAGTCTGCCACGAGGCAGGCTGGGACATTTGAATGGCCGATATGAAATGGAGGGCAAAGGAATGAACACCTGTGCTAAACTTGCAACCTTTGTGTGCTGCATTCTATATACGCGCGTGGGGTGCTGCATGGCCCTCTGCAACTTATTTGCCATGGGTGGTGCTGGCTCTAATATGTTTCCTAACATAATGTCTGTCGGTGCCCCTTTTTTTCTACTCTACTATTTTCCCTTCAGGCTGCCAACGTTGAGACCCAACGCACCACTCAGAGGTTGCCAGGGGTAGCTTACTTGTCGGCCACAAACACAATAACGCACCAACGTACTAGATAGAACCAGCCACTCAGCACTGGCATGCAGTCAAGCCTGTTCATAATGCAATCACACCACCCACACACACACCTTGCAAAATTCCCGCACTCTGTCTGGCCCAAATGTAACCAGGCCTGGCCCTCGTGGGCTGGGTTGCACACCCTACGTGTGTGTGCATGTGAGTGTGTGTGAGTGTGTGTGTGTGTGCATGTGTACAATAAAACAGACACAGGATACATGTCAATGGAACATGAAATAAGGTCATACAGGCAAACCACGTCCAGCAAACAGAAAATGGGCAAATTCTTAGCAGGGGCATTGTGATGGGAGTATTTCCACTGTGCCAAAACACTCGTACACTATAACCATCAATAACGGAAGGAAAGGAGTGGATAAACGGACTAGGAGGCGTGTGCATTGAGCCCCATGCTCTGCGCCACTGCTCCTAGAGCACTGACAAGTCTGCCGCTCAGGCTCAGTTTCTGTTACGTTGGGATTGGAATGCAAGCCTGAAGTCCTGACTAATCTATGTCCTGAATTGTCTCGGTGGTACCGCACCTGTACTGCATCATTGAATCTGTACTGCATCATTGAATCTGTACTGCATCATTGAATCTGTACTGCATCATCGAATCTGTACTGCATCATCGAATCTGTACTGCATCATTGATTCTGTACTGCATCATTAAATCTGTACTGCATCATCGAATCTGTACTGCATCATTGAATCTGTACTGCATCATCGAACCTGTACTGCATCATCGAATCTGTACTGCATCATTGAATCTGTACTGCATCACTGAATCTGTACTGCATGATTGGATCTGTACTGCATCATTGAATAGTTTCGGTGGTATCGCACCTGTACTGCATCATTGGTGGTGGGGTCCGACCACAAGAGGTCCATGAGCACTGGCCCTCCGTCTTCCATGGTGACGGGCCGGGGAATGCTCTCAATTTGTTCGATCTGCATAACGTGTGTGGTGTGTGCGCATGTGTGTGTGCGTGTGTGTATACGTGTGTGCGTGCATGTGCGTGTGTGAATTTGTGTGTGCTTGTGTCTGTATGTGCGTGTGCGCGTGTTTGTGTGTGCCTGCGTGCGTGCTCGTGTGTGTGTGTATGTGTATGCGTGTTTGTGTGCGTGTGTGTGCGTGTGTGTGTCCGTGCATGTGGGTGTGTGTGCGTGTGTGTGTGTGTATGTGTGTGTTTGTGCGTTTATGTGTGTGTGTGATGTGTGATATGTGAGTGTGTGAATTCAATTAGACTAGAGATGATCAAGACAGACCTGGACACGAATAAGCAGAGCACATGCTTATTATTGAGCACAAAACCTTCAGCCAAGGGTCTGCTGGTGGGTCTACCACTGCTGTGCATGTTTGCGCAGGAACCTGGAGCGACATTTAATGCCTGTGGACGCCATTCACACTGACGCAGTGGACAGCTTTTTACACGCAACGTTAGAAAGTGCTTGAGTGCTTGTGCGCTCAGAGCGCACATACTCGCACCTTGTTGATGGACCTGCCAATGCCACCGTGCATGCACAGGATCTTGCCCTCAATGGAGGCAGCCAGGGGGAGGTAGTTGAACAGCTCATTGATGCGGCGCCACACAAACACAAACTCCTCGCCCAGCCGCTCTAAGCACTCCAGCCGGAAGCCAAACAGGGCGTTGATGTCATGGGCCTGCGGAGGAGTGAGAGCATGTGTGTATGTGTGAGTGCTGTGCGTGTGTGTGTGTGTGCGTGTGTGAGTCGTGTGCTTGTAATGATTTGGGGATGTGTGAGAGTATGAGTGCTCGGAGGAAAATTAACTGCATCGATGATCAAGGAGCACTGCAGTGCCAGAGCAAGGCTGCACGTGTTTGTTGCTTGAATTGGATGCAGGATAGGCGAGCGCCTATTGGGTTCTGACCAACAGATGACAGTTGTTTAAATTTGTCTGCTTAAGCTCCTGGGCACAAAGCCAGCAGAAGGGGAGCTGAATCTACGCTGTTGCTTTCAAACACACTCTGAATGTGGGTTGAGGCCACATACCTTCCCGTGTGCAATGAACTCTTAGCACCCGCGAGGAGAGCATCAAATTCACCATTTGCCAGACCCACCCACAGCCCTGCACACACCTCATGGTTTCCTCTGATGAGGTGCACGTTTTTGGGGTACTCAATCTTCAGTGCCAAGAGCAGGCATATCGTTTCCAAGCTGTGTGACCCCCTGTGTGCGTGCGTGTGTTCATGTGCGTGGTTGAGGGGATGAACCAGCATCACCAGGGTGGCAGAGAAGGCAGAGAGCATACAACATAAGAAGGCAGAGAGCAAGAAGAACATAAGCAAGAAGAGCATACAACATAAGAAGGCAGAGAGCATACAGCATAAGAAGGCAGAGAGCATACTACATAAGAAGGCAGAGAGCAACATAAGAAGGCAGAGAGCATACAACATAAGAAGGCAGAGAGCATACAACATGTCTGAATTTGACAAGGACTCAACAGGCAAATCAGGCATTTGATTTAAATCACACACATTCCCAACACAGCAGCGGGCGCAAGTTGGTCTCTGCCTAGGCACGTGTGAAGCAAAAGTGCAGGCGGCCAGGGATGTGGATGTGTAGCCTCAAAAGAAGGAACTTTTTACGATACTGTGCTACGGCAACACAGGCCACGAAACACTGGGGGGCTGAGTTCACAAGCCTCAAGTGCTTTTGCTAGCATTCTCTCCTTGCGGCGCTTACTAGCTCCTTGCGGCGCTTACTAACAAAGCAGGACACGCAGAATGCTCAAAGGGCAAGCGTGCAGCCCATGCCAGAGTGCAGGTGCCGTACTACAGGAAACATGTTTCGTTTCTCAAGTGGCAGTGCCCCAGCTCCTGTGATCAACAGCTAGATTAATCAATCCTGGCCTATTAGTAATCCACATGCACTCGCGCACACACACACACACACACACACACACACACACACACACACACAAACACGCCTTACCTGTCCACGTAGTCCCCTAAAAACAGATAGTCTATGTAGGTGATGTCACCGGCTGTAGAAGGTGTGCCGTACTCCTCAAACAGGCGCATCAAGTCACCAAACTGGCCGTGCAGGTCTCCGAAAATTTTAATGGGGGCTGTGCGTTGAGCAAGTGAGAACTTCGGTGTGGTTAGTCGTGTATGAGTGTGCATGCGTACGTGTATGATTGCGTGTGGAATTTAACAGGAGGAAGCACACACACACACAGACACACACACTCACACACACACACATTGCTTGAGCCAGGGAGACAAAGTGTTATTGCCGCACAGAAAACATGCCTGACGTCATTGCAATCAAAAAGATCTACCAAACCTCAAACACATCCTTTATGCTGATGCTGCTGCGCAGACAATGCACAGTTGTCAGAGGGATGGAGCAGCAGTGATCGCAAAGCACACCCACCATGGAGCTGTAACACAGTCGGCTCCTCCCGGAAAATGCCCTCACATGCATCGCACAGCTCTGAGATGTCCTGTTGATGAACAGGCAACACAACCAATGTGTTAGTGAGTGTTTGTGTGTGTGTGTGTGTGTGTGTGTGTGTGTGCGCGCGTGTGTGCGCACGTGCGCGCGCGTTTGCTTTGTGTGATGACACTCACCACACAGCACTAAGATGCCTTGTGCACAGCGTTCGTTGTGCGTGGGTGTGTGCACATCGTGTCATATGTCCATTCCAGCACGCGTCTTACCTGTCTTGCTTGCAAAATCTGCGAACAAGCAACACTGGAGCGTGGAGATATGGGAACCCAGGAAACAACTATCCATCTAAGATATGTACATGTTGAAGGTTGGGCGCAGATCATGCACCAGTATGGGTTTTGCCTCACATGGAGCTATGATTCAAGGACTGATAATTGTTGCGATGCAAGTGAACAGTAGAGCGGACTTGCGAGCAGTTCAAGGTCCGTACCCAGAGTTATGAGTTGTAATTGACTACCAATCGCTGTTCCTACAGCAGCCAAAGTGACGACAGAGAAAAGGGAGGCAAAGACAACATGCAGTTGCGTCAAACAATTTAGATAATGTACACAACTATTGTCACATACCGGGACATTTGATTCAAGGGAACCGCCCCGTGCAAGGCCAGAGCAGAGGAGGGTAGAGCAGCATTACTGCTCTTACACACCACAAACAGTGACAGCCCCTCCCCCAGCATTCAAAGGTGGCACGTAGCACGTCAGTCGTGTGGCACTTTCATTCTGCTTTGGGCACAAAGCAGGACGTGCATGTATTCTGAAGTCAGGTAAAACATTGCCTCAGCCTCATCGTTTGTTCCCCGCCAAAACGCACTAAACGTTAAGCACCCATGACCTCTGCGGTCTATCAGCTGCTCGCGGCTGTCCCCAGCAAGCAAGGTTACCCATAGGCAACTAAAAGAGGTGTTGAGGGGATAAAATCAGTTATCACAGGCCTTCCTGTCTCACCGAGCCACCCACACAAACCCTCACAAATGCACACATATAACATCCACACACAACTGCAAACAGCAGCGGCCAACTCACAGAGGCATTGAGGAAGAAGCGCCGGTCCTCAGGAGCCTTCCAGGTGCGAGGGCGGAGGAGCTCATAGATGACCTTTTTGTGGATGCCATGTTGCTGCACAAGCGCGTGTGAGTTGTGGGGTAATTGACGCGTCTTTTTTCTTGAATAAAGAGCAGTCGACCTTGCTGTGTATGCCATGCTGCTCAGGGGTATGCTTGTGTAGAGGGGGGGATGCAAAGTATATTAAAACTGTACATTCGTGTGGGTCACATTGTGTGTGTGTGTGTGTGTGTGTGTGTGTGTGTGTGTGAGAGAGAGAGAGAGAGAGAGATGGATCAGTTGAGCAGAGCTCTTGTCGGAGCAGATGCAGGAAAATGCAAAAGTGTGTGTGTCCTGCACTGATGAGCTCTTCATGAAAAATTTGATCTACACTAAGGCAATCGTATGTATGGCCTTGCGGTACCTTACAACGGAGCCCCTTCCCCCTCCCACCCACGAGCATGAGGTGCCAATGCATGAGGTATGCTAGTATGCAGTGTGAGGTGTGTCTGGGATGGTCCTCATAAGCGAGTGGCGTGGCACGACAGGTAACGGTCCACGTGTGCCAGCATGTCAGCATTTACAGCAGACAGGAGAAAGATCACAGCCCTCCCCCCTCACCGGTGACATGAGGTTGTTGGGTGTGAAGATGGGGGTGCGGTCACTGCCCTTTTCGTAGATGCTGACCCGCCGCCCCTCGTTGTCTAGCTGATCGATGCTCAGCTGACGCACCATGCCACGCAAGCTGTTTTCCTGCAGGGCGTGGAGGTGAGTGCATAGCTGATGAGTGTTTTACATGTTTGTGGAAAGGGGGACATCACAGGCTTTGAGTGCACCGCAGATTGTTGGATGTGGTCTATATGTATCATTAAGTGGGCATTCATCAATTTGTGTGGTCATAAATCTTTTATTATGTGGTTTGGGGGCGGTGGGAGGGGTGAGAGGGGAGGGGGCTGTGAGGAAAGAAGAGAACGCTGTAAGGAAACAAGTGAGGTCAGACACGCAAGCATGTGTCTAGTGATACACACAAGCATGTGAGGAAAGAAGAGAACGCTGTAAGGAAACAAGTGAGGTCAGACACACAAGCATATGTCTAGTGAGGTAAGACACACACAAGCATGTGTCTAGTGAGGTAAGATACACACAAGCACGTGTTTAGTGATACACACAAGCATGTGTCTAGTGAGGTAAGATACACACAAGCATGTGACACTGTTGAAGGATGCGTACAGGTCAAGCGCAAGCACCCCCCCGTGTCAATGCATATGCTCACGAGATGGGCGCAGGACCTCTGTTGGTTTTACACTGAGCCAGGGCCTTGTCCCCCTCCTCAGCCTGCCATCAGCCTGACTGACGGTGCCTCCAATTCAAAGAAAAGCACACTCTCACACTGACGCGCGTGCACACACACACACATACACACATACACACACACAACACACACACCTGGTGCACGACCACCGCTCTGTGCCAGAGCCGCACATCTGGAGTCATGGGGGTGTTGCCTGCTTGGTGGGGTTTGCTTAGGGTGACGTCAGGGCTCTCTGCACGGAGGGGGTTCACGGATGGCACGCCCACGTTGTTGGGCGTGCTCACCTGTGAGTGAGTGTACGTGCGTGCAAGTGTGTGTGACGATGAGTGTGCCAGCATATCAAGCCTGCATGATCATTGTGGTCATATTCCAGAACTAGGACGCCTGCAGCTTTCTGGACAACCAGCTTCGAGGGGACATCGACACACATACATTTCGAAATTTATTTTTTCTGGAGCTTGCAAGTATATCTGCAACATGCGCGCACAATCATGCTCGTATAGACCCCTGTGAAAAGCACGCGCAGTACAACACCTCACTGATAATCAGAAGCACTTCCATGTACTGCTCAAAACAGTCATGAGACGCAACACAGTTGCGACACGCAGAGTACAATCATAACGCACAAAGCACAGTCGCAATGCACGTGACAGACACGCACCATGCGTGGGTCCAGGGTATGGCCGTGGCCATCATCTGCCACAGGTGACACTGTGCGCAGGTCCTCCATGGTGCTGACACGACGTACGCTGAGTGCAGCTGCCGCCTCCTCCATGGCCGCCTTGGCAAGCATTTGTGCAGCGGCAGCGTTCCCGTGCGTGGCGTCCATCCACTGTGTACAAGAAGCCAGGGTGTTGTGTGTGTGTGCGCGCGTGTGTGTGTATGTGTGTGTGTGTTGTGTGTGTGTGTTCTTGTATGTAAATGCAACTTGTAGTTTGTGACGCAGGGGTGTGATCGTGGCCAGTGTAGTACAGCTGTGCCTTTTTTGTCAATTGGTTGCAATTCCATGTGGGTAAGCGAGGGTGAGGGTGCGTCAGGGTGAGGGTGCGTCAGGGTTCATTGGAAGGCGCTGAGTTAAAGTTGCACTTATGGTAAATAATGAGTTGGCGTCCAAGGAGTGAGGGGGATGTATCGGCTGGGGTGTAGATGTGACGAGTACATATGGAGCCATGGATGAAGCTCGTATCTGCATTAGCAGTGCTGGAATGTTGCTGAACAAGAAAACGCCTCCGAGAACAGGCAGTGCCCTGCAGTCACTTACATCCTCTTTGAAGCAGATATACGTATGCGTCATGCGTATCCGTTCTAGTGGCCAATATCATAGACTTGACTACGGTTACTGACAAACAGCTCGCAATTCAGCCACATGTTGCTCATTTTTCGCTCACCTGTACCCATGGCTGTGCGCGTGGATCAAATATTGAGAGCTCCCCGCCATTTGAGTCATCCGCTACCTGGATTGAGCGGGGAGGGCACGCAGACATTGATGATAAATCTTATCTATGTGCAGCTCAAGGCTGCGTGAAACTGAGTGAAAAGACACATTGCAGCTGAATAAGGATATCCATAGGCTCACGCACTGCAGACCCCCTGAGGGCAGGCTGCTTATTGAGGGCTGAGAGTAGGCAGCAAATTCATGAGGTGAGGGCCTCCTGCTTCCTTCTGACCCTTACCAGCAAGTCGTCCAGGAGCTGGCTGCCTTTAAGACCTCCATACACGAACACAAACGGACCCACAGACGCCACAGCATGACGACACCGGCGCGTGAAGTCCTCGTTGCTGCCTCCTGGCGCTGACTGCACCCACTGTCCTGCATTGGTGTCCAGCACCACCGTAGATGTAGCCTCGTCCACCTAAAAGCGCATGTGCGTGTGTGTGTGTGTGCGTGTGATTGGCACGGTGTGCGCTGCAGTGAAGATGGGCGTCGTGCATGCAGCCGGCACACGCGTTGCATGTTGCAACACAAAATTAACACAGTATTGCCAATGAGAGAGCGCAGATCTTCTTGCGCACAGCTGCTGCACATCACTTCTCAACGTGTGTGCTGGTGGCGCCGTTCCTCCCTCCATCCTGCTCAGCCACACTTACCATCCGCCCTCCCCCAACAGCACCGCCTGATATGTGCAGCCTGTTGCCCACAAAAATGGCTCCATGCTGATACCTGCCCGTGGGCATTGCACCAGGAGCTGCATGCCACTCCCATCTGCCATCCCTGTGCCTAGCAAACCCGTACGCATCCCCCATGGGCGTGCCACTGGCATCCCTCCCACCACACAGCAGTAGCAGTCCATCTCCTCGGGCAGCGGCAGTGGCATACATCCTGCATTGGCGCGTCAGCAGGGAAAGGAAGGCGTCGAGGGCGTGTGTGTGTGTGTATATATGTGTGTGCGTGTGTGGTGTGTGTGTGTATGTGTGTATGTGTGTGTGTGTGTGTGTGTGTGTGTGTGTGTGTGTGTGTGTGTGTGTGTGTGTGTGTGTGTGTATGTGCAACGAAGCTACTTTAAAAGGCGTCCAACCCAACTTCTCGTGAAATCCCCTGCATACCTGGGCGAGGGCATGTCCCCGGCATCCGTGATTTTCCGCCACTGATATGGCTTTTCCGAGGTGTCCAGCGCCCAGGCATCGCCTAGGGTCGATTTGCCATCGTTGCCCCCCATCGCAACCAGAAAACGGTTGGCCACCAAGCTCAGGGTGTGTGCATACCGTGCACTGGGGCCAGCACCTTGGACAAGAACTCTGTGGGAGAAAGGGGGGGATTGTTGAGGAGAGGGGATGGAGAGGTGCGCAGGTCCCAGGAGGGCAAATTGTTGACCAGACAAAACTCAAATCCAACCCACCTGTGCCATCTGGGTCTCTCTGGATCAGTAAAATCCAGCACATGCAGGTCCTCAGTGGCCAGGCCTGCTGGGCCAATGCCTCCCTGGGAAGCAAGGAAGAGAAAACAGGGCTGTCTGTCACACAGGGCGCGCAACTTCCTTAGCTTGCTGACCGAGTTCATGACAACACAAATGCGGCACCTTGATCAAGCAAAACCCACCTGGATCACAACCATGTTGCCTACAGCTGCTGCTGCGTGTGCTGCACGAGGGGAGGGGGGTTCACCCTGCGGAGTGATTTTCTCCCACTTCCCCACACGTGCATCAAACACGTGCACATCATTGGTAGCTCCAGCAAGTCGAATGCCTGGAGGATGGGGGAAATTGTAATGAATAGGGGTAATGCTCCTCACTTCACGAGTGCACGTGTGGGGATGTGTGTGCGACTGTCGTGGTATTCCCGTCATTCCCAAGCTGTATAACTCTGGTCCCATATCAGTCAGCGTGCTTGTAGGAGAGGCAAGGGTAGGGCTGCTACTGCTGAATTCATGGTCTTCATGCTAAAGCGCGTGCAGGGTTTGTGTCTGATGTCTGACCGTCAACATCTTGCCATGAACCCACCTACCCTTCACCTCTGCTCTGAAACCCTCCATCTTCATGCACAAATACCTGATGCAGCAGCTGGCCCGGGGGAGGAGGGTGCTCCATCTCCACCTTTGGCAGAGGACCCGGAACCCTCGAGGGCTGTGGCACCCCCAAACAGCACCAGCCGTGCTTTTGATAAGTCGCCTTCAGGACCGGCTATAGCTGTCAAGGTATGTCCGCAGCGGGGGCCGGGAGGCACGCCCGCGATGGGGAAACTGCGAGGCCTGGGCACCGGAAGAGGCCTCCCATCCTCCATGTTCAACAACACCCTAAATTAGAAATCAACCTTGCGTCATGCTGACCAAACGTGTGTTATATTCTGTCTATCGGTATTTAACGGTAATTATCTAGTTTTCAATCAATCGCGAGAGAGTTGTAATCTTTTGTGGATATATAATTTGAAAATTTCCGCTCATTTCCTGAGGAAGTCGAAATTTCAACGGACCAAGTTGCTGTGTGTCGCCAGAACACGTCCTGGGAGTAAATAAGACAACAATCATCGCAACGCACAGACATACAGCCCAAACAATCTAATTATCCACTGCTGCATCTTGTACATATTTCAAAGCCTGTATTTTGTAATGATAATTTCGTATATTAGGGGGAAATAGGCTCGTTTCCAGAGTCAGCACAATGCGATACAAGACAATAAACCTGCGTAACAGACTATTCGTGAGAAACATTATACCTACCCCCTACGCCCGTGGATAGCTGCTCCTCAGTTCTTCTTTAGTCCAATTTGTGACCACAAGTCAGGTGGCTGCAAGGATATCCTCTTGCAAGACAAACTTTGCCCGGGTGGTTCTTAAAGAAAAAGAATGCAGATAGTGTAATTTAACCTAAAAGTTGTAGGTAGTGCAAAGCTTACAGCTTACTCAGTTGCCATGATGTTTCAAGGCAAATAAAAAGGCATGTAGCTTATCAAAACAGTAACCATAGTAAGCCAGCAGTAACCCACAGTTGTGTTGCGCTTCTGATCTAGTAGGAAGTTAACAAGCAGGGCAGTAATTATATTAATCATGATTAAGGAGAGATGGAAAGCTGCCTAGGCACCAAGCAGGAAAAATAAAATCGCTGCAGTGACTGCGCAGCCAGCATGCCTGCGGCTTTCAGAGCGGAGAGTGTTCTGCCCTTGTTTATTTCTGGCATGTATCTAAGACCTGCACTATGCTCCAACATGTGTTAAGTTCTCTCACATAACCAAATTATGTAATTGAGAATGATGAAGCATTTGATTGTGGAGCACTGATAGCACTGCTCAGAGTAGAGGCGATCCACTTCACCGGTCATCGTTGTACTGATCTCCACTTAGTTACACAGTTACACATCTTTACAGAGTATTTGCGGCTGTCCTGTGGTATCCTCTATTTTTAGTACAAAAAAAAGAAAAGAAAAAGAAAAGACTCCGCTGGTAGTGATGACACAGCCAGCATGATTAAGGGAGGGGGCTACATAGGTGCCCGCACCAGGCAACCCCCCACCGCACAAACAATAATAACGAAATTAGAAATTAGTGTGGGTCAGGTGGGTTGTGTGCCGTAGCACCCAGACCCAATCCTTGAATATTGTTGCTTGTGTTATATTGCAGTGCATACCTTGTTTTTGTGAGTGCAGATGCATGTCTGATGGAGTGTTCATTCAGTTTGTGTGTCAACTTCTTAAACGCCGTATGGTAATCCAGAATAAGGTCTGCCAGAGGTTTGTCTGTATAGTCTTTGTAGGTAGTCCCCATAGCTCCAACGAGGATCACGTGAAGCTTGACTTCCCTATATCCTTGTCTGTTTAGGTTGGCAGTATGCATGCTGTGCTGTGCTTTTGCTTTTTGGAGTTGGGGATCAGGCCTAGTGTCTTCACAGAATTTAAACTCAATCAGGTTAACCTCCCACTGGTTTGGATTCAATTTCTTGTCTTTAGCAAGCTGTTAAAAGTTCGGGTCGCGGGTGGTTACGCGACAGGAGCACACAGTGCTAGGTAAAAATAGGATGGCGTCAGGACGAGAAGAGGCTTTTAAAGCATGTGCTGCTAGTTTTGGTAGCAAAAAGAGGGCAGTGTTTTGTTGGCAGTGTTTCTCAGATCTAGGCCTTGCTCTGATAGTTTATCTGCGCTGCCTACGTCAGTGTAGGCAATTTGGTTGGCACCGCATGGTCCCTTTGTAGGGCTTGGACAACCAGCACACTTGCCATATTATGGCGTTTTATAATCATGTTCCTCATTTAGTGTGTTCGCAGCCTGAGAGTATGTGAAGCGCACTATCAGTGCAAGGGCAGATGGTGCAGTTTGCATTGGGAGAGAAGCCGTACCGGTAGGCGTGTTCTTGATTAAAAATTGTACCAGTCCCCACGCACAAAGTGCACCAACTAGTTACTAAACTGCACTGCCATGCAATAAAAAGCTTGAACAAGATTACAAAAATAAGACACAAAATACACCTTAACAACAACAGTGATAATGGGGGATCTGATGGGGGGGTTACTGGTAGAGCGGCTGGCTTCAGGAGGGCTAGGCGCAGGCCGGAATGCATGGCTGACAACCCGCTGGATCCTCGTTAGTCTCTGTTGCTTCTCTTTTTTCTCGTTTTTGGTGGGGCTCTGGCTAGTGTGAGCACTAGTTGAGAGCCTTTCCTTAATGCACGCTGGTGACTTCCAGCGTAGACTTCTACTTTTTATTTTACCAGTGCGGTACCTCATAACATTACGCTTTTTGTAAAATTTGAGACAATTGTTCCAGAAAGCATTTGTGGCTTGTTTATTGACCAAAGGCCTAAGGTCCTTCCAGTAGTTGTAATACCCTGTGTCTTTTTTGGCACTTCCCAGTGAGCTTATAAGTAGATGTGCTGAGTCTTATACTTTGCAGTGACGGTAAGTTGATCTGACAAAGGAAACTTTTCTCCTTTTTGTTTACACCTTTTTCCAAGACTTTCCAGCAGCCCAACCCTTTTGATTTTGTGGATGCTTCCTTTATACTTAGAATGCTGTAGTGGTTCGGCCAAAGCCTGATGGGCGTGGCAGTGAGCATGTTAATGTCTTAGCGCCTTACATTGCTCAGTTGTTCAATCTGCTGTATGACAAGGCCTGCATCCCTGCGTGCTGGAAGCAAGCGAAGCTTAGCCCTCTGTATAAGAAAGGCCCCCTTTTGGGCCCCAACAATTCCGCATGTTGGCTGTCAGTGGCACTATGTACTGTATGTATGCCAATATTATTCGCTCGTTGCTTACTGAGTGGTGTGTGGCAACTGGTGAGATCCCTGGCACCCAATGTGGTTGTTACCCAGGTCGTAACACTTTGCAACCCATGTTCATTCTTTGGCACTTACAACATGCTGCACGAACAATTAAATCCAATGGGTTGCCTAGGTTGCACGCTGCTTTCATTGATTTTAAACAAGCCTATGACACCATTCCAAGGGATGCACTATGGAAACACCTTAGGCGTACTCGCATGCCTGCGCCTTTGTTGTCTGTGATTTAAGACATGTACAACCGTGATGAGTATGTCTTGAAGGATGGTGATAAGACTGCTCGTGTGCATCCGACTCGTTGGGTAAAACAAGGATGCCCCCTGTCTCCTCTGCTTTTTTCCCTTTATATTAACAATATTGACGACATTGCTGAGGGTGTATCAGGGGCTATCACCGGAACCGCGGGTGTGCACATCTCACACATGTTGTATGCAGATGATCTGACTTTACTGACTAATGAGCCCCGTGATATGCAAATCATGCTGAGTCGGTTGGCTGTGTATGCCAGGAACAAACATCTTATTGTCAAAATTTCCAAGTCTGAAGTTGTGGACTTCAACAAAGAAAATATTCCTGTTTTTGATGTTGGCGGTGCCACCCTTCATCACAATAATTCTTTTAAGTATTTGGGCATGGTTTTCTACAGGACCTTGAACATGGCTAGTCTGCTGAACACGCGGCCCGTCCTTTTCTTGCCTCTGCCTATAGGATACGTAGATTTGTGCGTGGACACCCTTTGGCAGACAGGCCACACACTTCTTTATGGCTTGCTAAGACGTATGTTATTCCTGCTGGCATGTGTGGTAGTCAAGTATGGGGTACTGTTTTTTGCAGGCAGGCAGGGAGTTCTCTAGCCCGCTGTCTACGCTTCATTTGCATTTTCTGAAGGGCACGTTAGGTGTGAAGCAGTCTGCCACTAATTGGGCTGTACTCCAAAAGTGTGGACATTAACCGTTGCAATTCTACTGGTTTCGGTCAGCTGTCAAGTTTTCAATGTATAGCATGCTTATTAACAATAGTGACACTTTGCGGAGGATAGCAGTCCAGGCTGATCTCAATTTACAGCCTCGTTCAAGTGCCTGCTGGACAGCTCAATTGCTGAGCGCTTTTCAGGGACTGCGTGGGTGTGAGTTGTATGTACGAGCTGTTCAAACTGGGCATGCTATTACCATGCAAGAGTTTACTGCGGATTTCACTGCCTGCGTAGTTCTTTCGTTTTTCTTTTTACTGCGGATTTGAAGCATAGGATGTGAGGTGTTTGGAGGGACGCTGAGTTGGTGGACCCCAACACGCACAACAACAAACTGGCCACATCATTCTTGGTTTGCCACCCCTTTTTCTAGAAATGAGCGTATGCCGATTAATGTACCACGGTATCTCCATCTTGATCTGTCCAAACATGTTATGCGCAATATAAGTAGATTCCAATTGCGTGCGCATATTTTGAAAGTTGAGGCAGCAGCGTGGCATGAAGATGGTTCTTGCGTATGGGACCAATGTCCTGATGAAGATGAACATGTTCAGAACGAGGTGCATGCTCTTTTAATGTGCCAAGACCATCGAGTTTGTGAGCTGAGGAAACACTTTATCTTTCTGTTTACACCTACTTTTGACGATTTTTCAGCAGCCCAACCCTTTTTGCTGCAACAGGTCAACAACCAACTTGTTCATGATTTCCTTTCTCAGCAGAACAATAGACTTTTTCTTATTTTTACTGAGCTTATAGATTTATTTGTGGCTGGCCGAGATCAGTCAGCAGCCGATCAGCCATACAACCTGGCTGAGGGTCACCCCCCATTTTAACCATTGTAACCATTGTATCATACGCAAGGCCGCACAATCATGCTCTGTTCAAACACGCCATATTTGTTTGTACATATGTGAATTTACTTCTTACTCACATTTCAACTGAAGTACCTGGGAATTCAAACTCAATCAAGTCCTTTATAAATATCACTTGACACTTACAAGAAGTCAAGTAACAATGCGTTGCTTTGATATTATTTCCCCCAGCATTAGCTCACTTGCTCATTTGTCCTACTGCTACCGCACAAGACGCTTGCCCCACAGCTGAAATCACGGCAGTGGTGGTCGTCAAAATCCGCCCCCCGAGGTTGACATGAGTGAAGCCCTTTAGAGCAAGCAGTTCCAACTCTCCTTCCCTCCACCCACCCTCAGGCCCGATGCCTAATAAAACCCTATCACAACTAGTTAACGGGCTATTCTTCTTAGATGCTGCCGGTACACTCTCATGCTCAATCCCCTCTCTCTGTGCACGAGCACACAGCATCACATACTCCAAAAGGGACAGGCTGGAGGCATCAGGATGCGCGAGAGCCTTGGCAACATACCCTCCAGCCTCTTCTCTGTCTGTAGATAGATTTCCACCCACAAAACTGCTGGTGCCACCACTACTTCCCACACTATCAGCAATCAGGTACGAGACTCCCCATGGAAGCTGTTGAACAAAGGGGGGCGGCCTCTGCTGGACAGCACAATCATCAATTGCACAAGCGGTCAACATCTGCAGTGCTGCTGGACTTTGGCCCATTTTCCTTTGCAAGGCCTGTTCTCTTCGGTGATCATGCAAAATGGACTGTGCGGCATCAACAGCGCACAGTGCGCCCTTCAACGTACGGCTGAGCAAAACCACTGGGAGACGGCTGTCTCCTGCCTGCTCCAGACCTTTCACCAATCCTTCACGAACCTGTACACAGTAGTAGAGCAAATATTTGCTTGATGCTTGAAGCCCCTGTGACAAAAATAGGTGCATTTCCTTATATACCTTTGTAACAGTTACATTTCTATGAGCAATTTCCCTGGTGCAACCTTGAAAGCACTACTGCTACTTAGATTACGCGAGCCTTCTTCCACAAGTTCAGGCTTGCAGGTTGGAGAGAAAGAGAGAGAATCTATGATCAGGGGAAGATGCAGCGGAGCTTGAGGAATGTCCAGTCCAAGCTCACCTTTTCTGGCTCAAGTACTTTAGAGGTGTAGTATGATTTTTCGACGCGCTCTGCCCCAGTAAGATAAATTGTTCCAACGCCCAGCTCTGCCAGTATAGGCCACAACCTAAACAAGTGCAGACATAGGTTTGTTATGAAAGGGACTAAGATGTAGCTGCTACAAGGATGCGTGCACGAATTACAGCAGATCCAAGAATCCAGTGGTGCATTACTTTACCATCTCTACGTAACTGCTTTACAGCAAATGTTCATCACAAGAATTGAGTACCTGACATTCATGGGATACATTTGGGACAGGAAGGGTGTCTAAAACAACAACTCCCTTATATTGTGTAGGTTTGCAGGTTTGACACCTTCCTGTAGCTTTTGCTCCAGAGGGGAGATTCCAGCGGAAAGCAAGCAGCTTTATCTAACCCGCGGCGACAGCCAAATAATTCTAAGCAAGCAGCGCTTCAGCTTCAGCAGCAAAAGGAGCAGCAGCTGGCAATCGATTGAGCCAGCAAGCAGAAGTGAAACGGGCTGAATGGCTGGCGTAGGAGGCAGTTAACAAAAGACCGATTGGCAGGCCAAAGAAAGATCGCTACTGTCTTACAGTTTGGTTGTGGGGACACAGCAGGGTTACGATTGCACGTGCAGTATGAATACAGCGCAATACATATTTTGGCAGCAGCCTTGGCAACTGACCTGTTCAGAACCTTCGGCCTTGGCATTGCAAGTAGGATGTCAACCTTGGGATAAGGGAGAGCGGGAAATGTTCTGCAGCAAAAGGACAACAAGCGGTTTCTGTTTGTTAGCAGGCAACCAAGAACAAGGGTCATGCAAGGTATGTACGATATTCCTGCATCCATTTTCCATACTGGTTGCCCTTAAACTTTCATTGTATAACTAGAAAATTTCCATAACTCTCATTTCAGAGCCGGTTTTAGGCCAAGCCTGCAACACTCTTAATCCCCACTCCATGTATCATTTTTCTGTGATGGAGAAATTTCACGGTTCCTGGCAACTGAATGGCTCCTTTTCCTTTACTATGTGGACAGTAGTTTAAACTGTCTGCGTGATTTATCCTTTTTTGCCAACAAAGTTTCCTTCTTCACTAATAACATCGCGCAGTCAAACGCAGACCGGGTCCATTGGGGTGTAAGAATATTTCACATAAACCTGGACTTCGCGGAAAACAATGCCAATTTGATGTTCCTAGTAGCCAAGCTCTTTGCTCTAAAACCACTGCCTTGCATTCCGAGCCAGGAACTCTGATTTGCAACAGGGAGCAGAGTTGTATGTCCAGAATACTGCCTGTCAATTGACCAATCTCAATAAATGGCGGCTCCTGCTGGTTAATACGATTATCCTTAAATGCACTTGTGGTTCAAGAGGTTGCTCTGCGAGGTTTCAGTAAAGGCAGCAAGCCCGAAACAAACAAATCCAGCCCCTCATCGTGTATGTAGGTATAGCAGATAAATCGCTTTTACCTACCTTGCAACTTCAAGATCCAAGCCCTGTGCAACCCCACTTTGAGCATGAGGGACCCTGACTGCTGTGGCGTCTGCTCTCAGCCCTCCGACAACCCCAATCTGTGCTTAGTCAGTGATAGGGATGTAGGTAGCCTTGTTGGCAAGAAAGGAAAGGGAGCAAGATCCTGCTAGGATGATACAGAAGAGTACGAATTACACTTAGGTCTTGTCTTCACTGTCCAAAACTCTCACACCTTGACAGCATCCCCAGGTATCACTTTCAAGACCTCCCTGTGATAGGGGAAAGGTAGCTTTAGCAAGAGCAAGTATTCTTCTAACTAAGCATATATTGCTGCGCGTGTAAGTCAGTTCTGTTATCACCTGAGGTGTACGGCTCGGGAGTCCTGCCCGCCAAGGCTGAGCAGCTGGCCCTTTGCGAGCCGTGGATTTCCATGCAATATTTCTTCACTGGGTACAAACAAAATGCGGTTCCGGCACATGATGACCTGCGCTTGTAAGATGTACTAGTGAGCTAGGTGCTTGTCTATAAAATGCATGCATGCATGCATGTATGTATGTATGTATGTATGTATGTATGTATGTATGTATGTATGTATGTATGTATGTATGTATGTATGTATGTATGTATGTATGTATG
>Ga0307942_1001034_pt1 | contig 21485 bp, 20 predicted proteins | sample OrgLakmetagen175_FD_201846 | JGI IMG/M metagenome (GOLD analysis project Ga0307942, IMG submission 201846) | Saline water microbial communities from Organic Lake, Antarctica - #175 | ecosystem: Environmental > Aquatic > Non-marine Saline and Alkaline > Saline | place: Antarctica: Organic Lake... | reverse complement strand
TGTGTATGACGCTGTACGTCCACGTCTGTCGTCAGTTGTGTATGACGCTGTACGTCCACGTCTGTCGTCAGTTGTGTATGACGCTGTACGTCCACGTCTGTCGTCAGTTGTGTATGATGCTGTACGTCCACGTCTGTCGTCAGTTGTGTATGACGCTTTACGTCCACGTCTTGTATACCACGCAGGCAATCATGACTGCAGCCAGTGATGCAAAAGGAGAGTGGTACCTGCCATTGAGGAAGGACGAGGTGTGTGTGTGCAGCTGCGTGAGCTTGCTCAAACGGAAAAATACTCACTCGCTAACTAGCTGTTCATCTGTCCAGATCCACTCTAAAGAATTACGTCCAAGCTTGTACCTGTTCTTCCTTTGTCTGGTTATCAAACAATTCTGGTTGCGACAGTTCCCTGCCAGGCGAGGCTAGCATTTGCGGTGGAAAGTCGCTTTGCGTCCTTGGTTTTTGCTGCAGAAACTCTGCACCTGCACTGAAATAAGTCCTTCGTGTTGCATGGCTGCCTGCAAGCTGGGGCTCAAGCTTGACCGCAAGTGGTGCTGAAGCACACTTTTCTTGAAATCAGCTCACTTTTGAGAATCACCGTCCTGTGGTTCACTGTCACGCGCAGGTTGCGGCGGTGCGTGCAGCTTTAGACCGCCACTCAGAGCAGCTGGACGAGGCGCTGCTGTCTAATGCGTTTGCCTGGATCCGCAAGTGCACAGAGGACAGGTTTGACACCATGGTGCAGCTCATTCAAAAGGTCCGTCCTCCTGGCTGGTCGCTGGTGTTCTGGTTTGTAGGGATCAGACGTGAATTCCATATCAGTGTGCAACAATTGACCGTGTAGGCACCTCCAAAGATACAGAGTTTTGATTTATTGCTGGATCTGATTGTGTCTGAATGCGCTGGCATGTAAGCACACAATTGTTTTTACTCATTCTGTTTCAATCACAGTCCTGACGAACTGGAAACATTTCCTTCCTTAGCCTGCTTATAATTGTTAATTTGCCGCTCACGACACTTTTAATGGCAACCTAAGTTGATCAAGGTATATCAATGTGGGGAAGACGCGGTTGACCCTTGCCAGCCGCAACGGATGAAGCAGTGCTGCTGTTTTACAAATATATGTGTTCCTTCAAATGTCTGGTGTTGTATTGAAACACGCAGGTGCTGCTGTTTCACAAATATATGTGTTCCTTCAAATGTCTAGTGTTGTATTAAAACACGCAGGTGCTGCAGCTGTACGCCGCAAAGCAGCTTCAGAGTACTGCAACAGAGGGAGTGGATGGCGCGCTCAACCAGGTTGGTGGCAGCAACAGACCAAGGCTATCCAAATTAAGATAAGCGCATGGCATGTTGGGGTTTGTGATGGAGTGCAATGTGCTCCTTAATCACCTTTTGCTATGCTTTGGCGTACAGATGCTTTGTCTAGACGCCTAGACTTGTTGTAAGGGCATTTGACGGAGAGGACTTGCATCCTTAAATACGCTCGGAATGTTAATAAACATCATAACCATATAATTACTTTTCCTAACTGCTCTCATGCAAGCTTTGCGAAGCATGGTACACCAGCCTTGGCTGTGGTCAGTGCTCTGTACGCTTGGCTGCTCACCTATCCAATGTGCAGTGAGCTTCCCGTCCAGTGCGCTGTGTGCACAGCTGTTTACTTGCCCAATGCATTGTGTGCTTCCCTGTCCAGTGCGCTGTGTGCACAGCTGTTTACTTGCCTAATGCAATGTGTGCTTACCTGTGCAGTGCGCTGTGTGCATAGCTGTTTACTTGACCAATGCAATGTGTGCTTCCCTGTCCAGTGCGCTGTGGGAATAGCTATTTACTTGCCTAATGCAATGTGTGCTTACCTGTGCAGTGCGCTTTGTGTCTGATGGCTTGCAGGTGCTGTATGCAGAGGAGCACGAGTGGGCCCCCCTGGTGGCCAAGTTTGTGCAAGAGGGTGTGATTAATGAGCCCTCCTTCATGGGAGGCCTGCAGAAGCGCATGGAGTCGACGGTACTGGGTCTGCAGAGTGGTTCCTACGCACAGCGCATACAGGTACAGAGAGCAGTGTGTGCTGACAGGGGTAAGACGTGTGAGGAATGCTGTTTTGGTACTGTACCCTCAATCGACTGAGGGCCAACTCATTTGTTTGGGGTTGAAGAGTGGGGTCTGCACCCTTGGCAGGACAACAAAGCATGTCATGGTGTTAAAAGGAGCTGGATTCGTTCTTATAGCTGCAACACATTTAATCATAAACCAGGAGGGTGTAAGTCGCAAACTTCTCTAACAGCATGCCCAAATCAGAATGAAAATGTATATTTGGAACCCTGACATTGAAAGCTACCAAACAGCATATAGACAAGTCGAGTCTGAGGGGTTCGGTTGACAGGCGGTCGTTGAGGGATGGATTTTTTTATGGGAGTCTCAGGAGGGTAGGAAGCATAACTTATGGACAGCACGTGTCAGATCAATTGAAATTATATATTCGGAATTCTGACTTCAAAAGCCATCGATTGGTATGTATATGAGTCGGACCCGGGAAGGGGTGGGGGAGGAGGGGTCCCACGTGGTTTTATTTGGGGGAAGGGCTGCAGTTTTTTTCTGGGCCACTTCCACGGAATTTTAAACACATCATCAGAATCCTCAGCTCAAGCCCAGTCGATTGTCACCCTTTTTGAGCAGATTGGGTAAAGGGGGGATATGTGGACATGCCCAAAAGTCAGAAGCACACGCGTTTGAGTGCAGGCCGAGGGGTTAGTCAAACCAATGGAGCAGGAATTCACTCCAAACTTCTAAAATTGTGCCAGCATGAGATAGTCAGTGGAATTCTGAAGTAATGGAAGCAATATGGGGCTGTGCAAGCCAGTTGTGGTTGCCTGTTAGGTCATGTAGTGCATGGGCGTCCGTGTCTCAATTTTTGCCCTATAACTCTGCAACATTTCAGTTTCAGATCTTGATGTATGCAGAATTCATAATGTAGCAAATTGGTACCCTTTTTAGTCTGGTGGGGGCACTGTAAGGGGGTTTGGGGGGGTGAGTGGTCCCTCAGGGGTGTACACCCCAAAAAGTGTACGTGCCTTCCAAAAGAAATAAATAATAAATAACCTCCTGGGAGTCTCCATAATTTTCCTGGGCCATTTGAAAAATAGATGTGTGATTGGAATCCTCAGCTCAAGCCCATTCAATTGGCCATTTGAAAGAGGAGGGGAGTGCACGGTCACAAAATCGCGCGTTATGCCTTTATGTAGGCCACGGGGTTCAGGCAAATGCCTCGCAAATTGGTCCAAACTTGCGATTATTTTGTTGCATGATCTATCATTTTCATGTTGCATAATGCATATCATTTTCCAAACTTGCGATTATTTGTTGCATGATCCATCATATTCATAAACGAATTTTTAAAGTGTGTTGTCAGGTATTTTGCTTTGTTGAAAGTTTGCACCTAATATGTGGTCAATGCCAGTGCATGCGCTTAGGTATTGGTTTTTGCCCAGTAATTTCACTAAAAATTGTTTTCTCTGAACGGTCATTTGATAGATGAATACCCAATTTTAAATGAAGCAGGATGACAACCTTTTTGTCTGGGTACCCTCCTGGATAATACAAATAACTTCCACCCTTCATCACTTGCTTTTTCAATTTGCAGGCCGAGTATTTAAAAGAAGTGGAAGCAAGGGCAAAGTCTGTGTTTCAGGATCTCGCCAAGTCTAATGCTTGAAGGCTCCGTGCACCTCTGCCTTGCCAATTGCTTCTTGCACAAGTAAACTGCAACAATATCGTATTTTGACCATGCTCTTTGACTTTTACTGACTTGTTTTATTATAACCTGTGAGGCTGGCGAGTTGTTTGTGCGGTTGAACTCCCTTTAACCTTATGGCTTGCCATTGTGTCATGCTTCCTTTTCAAATCCATGCTGGTAGTGATCACAATGCTTAGTCCTTTTCTTGTGTCAAATCAAATAATGGAAAAAAGAAAAAAAAGTAGGCGGTGAAAAGGATAAGGAGCCACTTTGGTACCGGGCACCGTGCTAGGTGACCGCAAAACTACTCCACAAAAAAAGGAGCAATGGGGTTCAGGAGGGATGCAGGCTTGACCTGGAACCGACTCCTGATGAGAGTTGATAATAGTAGTTAGTACTGGAAATAAGGCCTATTCCCCAATGCAAACTGCTTTTCCCCTAATGCTAACTGCCCCATCTGCCAGTGCGCTTCACATACTCTCTGGTTGCCAACACACTAAGATGAGGAGTCATAATATGGCAAGTGCACTGTAAGTCCAAGCCCTACAAAAGGAACCATGCGGTGCCAACCAAATTGCCTACACTGACATTGGTAATTGGCAGTGCAGATATTCCTATGTCACGCCCAATCGTTGGCAGCGACGAATCGTGTGACAGAGCAGTTAAGTTAGTTGACAGTTAAGAGTTTCTGTATGTCTTGTTCAATAAGCTGGATGGCCAGCATTATTGATAATTGGTTGATGTGCTGACACTTATAGTTCGTGACGGTAATTTAATCTGACAAGTAGAGCAGGGCCTAGATCTAAAAAACACTGCCCATTTGGTTGCTACCAAGACTAACAACACGTGCTTTGAAAGTCTCTTCTCGTCCCGATGCTATCTTATTTTTACCTATATGTTCTTCTCGAGTAACCACCTGCAACATAGATTTTCAGCAGCTTGCTAAGGACAAGAAAATGAATGTAAACCAGTGGGAGGTTCATCTGATTGAGTTTAAAATTTGTGAAGACACTATGCCTGATCTTCAATTTCAAAAGGCGAAAGCACAGCACAGCGTGCTTATCATACATAGACAGGGATTAGGGAAGTCAAGCTCCACATGATCCTCGTTGGAGCTATGGAGACTATTTACAAAGACTATACAGACAAACTTCTGGCAGACCTTAATCTGGATTACCATAAGATTAAAAATTGACACACAAACTGAACGAACACTCCATCAGACATGCATCTGCACTCATAAAAACAAGGTATACCGTATGCAGTGCAATATAACAAAAGCAACAACAGTCATGGATTGGGGCCGGGTGCTACGGCACACAACCCCCTGACCCACATTAATGTATTATTATTTGTTTGCACGGTGGGGGGTTGCCTGGTGCGGGCATCTAAGTAATCCCCTCCCTTAATCGTGCTGGCTGTGTTATCACTACCAGCGGAGTCTTTTCTTTTCTTTTCTTAATACCAGGGAAAAACCACAATGCTCGAGATAGGCTCAACCCTGGATTAAATCAAAAGTGCACTTCTTCAATAAACTGGTTGGTTCAAACTGGTTGTTGTGCTGAGTCTTATACTCTGCAGTGATGGTGCGGTAATTTGCTACGACAGCCGAGACTTCAGCAATATTGGGGTGCCATACGATCTCGCGAATTTATCAGTCTGAAATAGCTTGAGCACAAACAAATCATTGGGGGCTGGAGAGAACTTGACATTTTAACACCACATGAGACTCACCATTCCAGCAGAATTATGAGGACTTATCACACACATTTTGGTGCCCCTTTGGGGATTGTTCCTGGCTGGTGGGATGACAGAAAAAAATTACAAGCATATGTTGCCTCTTTATCTTCTCTTGGATATCATTTCCAACAACTTCAGCCATGCACTTTCTTGCCTTCGTCTTTCTGGCCATGACTTTCTGGTCCAAAGACTGCGTTATAACAGGAAAAAAGGCCTTCTTATGAGCTTGGGATCTGTGACAAATGTGACTGGCACACTGTTCAGGATGAGGAACACATTTTATTGCTGGACTGTCCACGTGAACATCTTACTTGTTAGCCTTCGCACACAGCACCGCCAGCTTATCCTTCCACCTCATTTATTTGAAGGATAGCCCGACTCGCTTGAAGACCTTTTTGAACCAGCCAGATGTGTATGTTGTGGTGGCCTCTTTGTGGCTGAGTGCCTTACCCTTTTCCCTTATTTTTTTCTAGCGCCTTCTTGGTTTGGTTACAGCCCTTTTTCCAAGCTTCCGCTCTGATGCCCTCTAGAGGCATATATACCGATATAACCTTGCCTTACCTTACCCTGCCTGTGCCTCATTTTCGGCGGTGAGAGGCCTTTATTTCAGTGTCTGGAACCTAAAAGCTCCTTCCATTCAATTTAGTTAATCAGCACTTCCGGGCGTGCCTTTTGTCTTTCTGCTGTGTATTTTGCAATATCACATGGCCACTTACTCCAAAAGAACCAGGATGCTGTCCTGTCGCGCAGGCTGGATAGAATGTGGATGGAGAGCAAAGCACTGCTTGTGGAGACCGGGCTATTGCTTGTTGACTTTAGCAATTGTTGGGCATGAACTGAACACGAGAAAAATTTGCATGCAGCTTTATCTACATCGATGTCAAGAATTGAATCCCGCCTTAATGAGCATTGCGTTCTACGTCCTAGAAAGCATAAATGAAATACTCAGCAAACAAAATAACATGGCTGCATCTTTGCCATAATGTGCGCTGCGTTACATAATCGAATGCGAGCAATGTTGGCAACCAGCGACTACTTGCATACACACATATACAAAACCCTCGTTTTATGTCCTAACCCCAATTTACGTTATGAAATTATAAGAAGGGAAGAAAAAGCAGGTAGCTGCAGGCCGGTGGATAAGTAACAGAATATCTGAGCCCATATGCTCATAAATTTGCCTGTATTGAGCATATAAAATTGGGGACGCAGCGTCTGTGCCACTGTGCTTTGCTTCACCACATTTTCACTGGCGTGAAGCCGTTGTGTGTCATGCAACCAATCGCATCTAGCACACATACGCATACATGAGCCCACGTGCTCACGTCTTTGCCTGCACATGAGCGTCAGCACGCAGCACTCGCGCCTCAGGGGAATTCCTCCGTATAACCACCACATAACTGACGCGAAGCCGCCACGAATCAACACACCCCACATATATCATGCCTGTGCATACATGAGCACGTACGCTTGAGCGCGAAGCACCTGTGCCTCCGTCACCTGCTTCACCACTGTGTCACTGATGTGGAACCATGCATAACCCCCTGCAGCTCCACCTCCACATCCAGCGCTTGCGACACCACCCTCAGCACCCCCCTGGCCACATTTAGCTTCCTTAACGCACCCAGCACCTGTGCCGGTACCAACCTTGCAATCGTTTGCACCACCCCCGCCAACAGTGCCAGCCTGAAGCTTAGCCACACCCTGCGCAGGCCCTGCACTCGTAGTGCTACCACTCGTAGTGCTACCACTCGTAGTGCTACCACTGCTGCTACCACATTTGCTCTGCTGCTGCTGCTGCTGCTGCTGCTGCTGACCCCTCTGGCGCCACGACACGTCATTGCCGTCAATCTCACCAGCTTCAGACTCCAATGCCATTGCCCCTGTTGCTGCTGTGCACTCACGCCCATGTGTGCGTCCCTCTCCTTCTAGCCTTCCATCTTCTGTTCCTGCTGCCTTTCCCATTTTTCCAGCCAGTTCCAGACCCCTCGCTGCTGCTGCTGCTGCTGCTGCTGCTGCTGAAGATGGTGCTGCTTCTGCTGGTGCCTCTGCTGCTGCGGAGGATGACGATGGAGGTGGTGGATCTGATGGTGGTGCATCCTCAGTGTGTGGCTGCACGGGACGGCGCGTATATGCCACATAGTGGCCGGCTCTCATGCTGCCCATGTGCTCGATCACACCCACCAGCTCGTAGGGGCGGGCCGGCACCTGTGCAGAAGATTGATTGCACACAGATTTAATGATAAGCAGCATATCACGCAGGCAAGACAGACAGTGCGATTTAGCAGTGCTCTTGGGAATAGGAAGTATGAAGAGGAAAAGGGAGAAGGGGTGTGCTGCATCATCTATGTGAAGGCAGCGTGGACCTTGAGGATAAGAAGTTTGGCAAGAAGTGGAAGTTTGGAAGTTTGGGATGCATTGGAGGATGGTGGGTCTTTTTATCATCATCAAAAATCCCCCCTTCACACCAGGAGGGACACGAGAAAGAGGCAGACAAAACATCAAGTGTACTGTTGCAGTAAACAAACTGCTTTTCTAAGCGTGGAAAGAAGTGCGTGGTTTGGTGTTTTGTCCTTATCTTTTTCTTGAAGAATAAGCTACGACTGCCCTTCCTAGCTGAGCAAAAGGCGCAACCTCGCCTTGTGTGCGTCACGCTCACCAACACTTCTGACTACACACACACTCACACCCCACACACTTACATCCAAACCACATTAGTGCCCAACTAAACCACCCTAAACTTACGTAGGTGCTGCTGTCCTGCTTGTTATCGTGGCTGCAAAGTCCATACGCTTGGGTTGCGTGATGTGGGCCATTTGTGGCAGGGGGGGGCATGAAAGGGCTGCAAGGTGCAGTGAGTGAGACGAGTGAGGCTTTGAAAATGTAAAGGTTGCAATGCAAATCTGGGTTGGTCAGGAAACAGGGTCTGGTGAAATGTGTGATCAGCAGTAGGGCGTAAAGCATTTTTTGAAAAAGTCAAATGGTTGAGCACGACAAGGGAACGGGGTACAACCTGCAAGGGCAAGCTAGCACACAAACATTGATCCTTGGGTGGGGTCATTTCACTCATTCGTCAACCGTCTTGCGACTGTTGCGCGCCAAAATTACGATTGCTGAACCCTTAGAGACCCTGTTGCTGACACTGACATGTTACCCAATAGTACAAGCCAGCGCTGGCTGCATGTTATACCGAAATCTGTTTTTATTTTCCTCTCAGGACAAGAGCTCGATGACACCCAAGTGCATGTCAATTGCAGCATGACTATTCCAGTTACCACAAAGCATATCAGCGAATGACCATACATCCTGAAGTCCACACATCTGTGTCCACAAGCTGGTGCCTGTCAGAGTTGTGTTTAAACACACACACACACACACACACACAGGTGTACAAACCCAATGTAGCACACATGACTGGTGCTGACCACGTTAGTTGCCGATGCTGAATAAGCTCACCGAGGTATGCTTGCCTGACTTACTTCCAAACTATAGTCCATTATTACTTGCAAACACATGTGTAGGGTTGGCCAGAACCGTACATATACACCGTATATGACCGTATGATTGGTGATTTCCCTGCCAAAAATACCGTATATACACCGGATATATATGGTTCTGGCCAAACCTTACACATGTGACACTTGCTCAACCAGCAATGCCAAGCTCTTTTAAGAGCATAAGGAGCACGGGACGGCAGGCTGCGTCCAAAATAGGGCCTTGGAGAGGGCTACGCAATACCAGCAATACGGTGCAGGTGCAGGCGCAGGCCAAAACCTATCAAGGCCTGATGAGCTCATGGCGCAAAACATTTGTGGAACCTTTGCCACCATGTTTGATGCTCAACTCACATCTCCGTGTACATTGAACGCAGCGTGGCTGCCTGGCCAAGCAAGTCAAAGTCAATGCATCGTCAAACACCTGTGCCCATCCGCCCTGGATTCACCCTGGCACAAATGATTTCACATCTCACACCCAGGTGCATGTGTCAAATGCAACGGTCAGAATGTTGAAACATGGCTGTTAGAACTACCCAGGTTCAGGTCAATGCATCGTCAAACACCTGTGCCCACCTCCACTGGGACCACCCCGACTTGACCTCCCTCACCTCACATCCAGGTGCATGTCGAACGCAACGTGGCTGTCTACCTTGCACCATTGGCCTCGAGCATCTGGCTGGAAGCGTTTCAGGTGCAGCAGCAGCACAGGGGGCGCTCTCTGTGCGTGTGTGTGTGTGCGTGTGTGTGTGTGTGTGTGTGTGTGTGTGTGGGTGTGTGTGTGCGTGTGTGTGTGTGCGTGTGTGTATCTGTGCATATGTGTGTGCGTGTATGTGTGTCTGTGTTTTTGTGTGCGTGTTTCAACATGCTACGGACTGGAACGCACACACACCTGCATGTGGTACGCCTTGATGGTAGGGCGCTTCTGGGTTGCACGTTTCATTCTGAACCATCAAACTTTGCCTTGTACTTTCACGCTCAACACACACATACATACACGCACACACACACACACGCACACGTACGCACAAACGCACCTGCATGTGGTACGCCTTGGTGGCAGGGCGCTTCAGCGAAGCACGCTCCATGCTGCTCAGCAGAGGAGATGCGCTGATGCCGGCTAGCGGTGACGCACTGGCTGCTGCTGCTGCTGCTGCTGCTGCTGCAGAGGGTGGGGCACTTATTGCAGATGAAGCAGCACTGATGACTGGCCTGGGGGATGACACACATTCCACACCGCCAAATCCACGACCATGCCCAATTCCACCTGCCCCCTCACCGACACCAGTCTCACCCCCCCAACCATCACACACAGCAGCACTAGCACCACTCACAGCATCTGTGTGTGCTGAGGAGCGGAGCAGTGTGGAGCAGGCCTCGGGCACCAAAGGAGGGCGTGGAGAAGTCAGTAAAGGAGGTAGAGAGAGCGGAGTATTTGCCGTTGGTTGTGGTGATGCCGACATGGCAGCAGCGGCAACGCTAGCAGCGGGGTGCACCGGAATGGAGGGAAAGGGCTCCTCTTCTCCCTGCTGCTGCTGCTGCTGCTGCTGCTGCTGTTGCATATGCCGCTGCTGCCATTGCACCTCCTCCTCCTCCTCCTTCTCTTCCTCCTCCTTTTTATTAGCCTCCTCCTTCCCCTCTGGCTCTTTGACCTCCTCTTGCCGCTGCTGTTGCTGCTGCTGCTGCTGCTGCTGCTGCTGCAAGTCCGAGCCTTGCGTTGGTACAGCAGTAGGAATGGGCTGTGCACCTCCCCTCAGGCGTGGAGGCTCAAGGCTGCTGGGCTCTTGGTGAGGGGGATACTGCTGTTGGTGGTTCTGTTGGTAGTTGTGATGCAACTGCCCTAGTTGCAGCTGCTGCTGCGCCTGGTTGTGCTGCTGCTTTTGCCCTTGTTGCTGCCTGCACTTTGCTTCAGCTTGGTGGTGCTGCTTAGTACTGATGGCATCACTGCTTTCACTGCCACCAGGTTGCAAGCCCTCTAATTGAGAGGTGGCGGCAGCGGCACCTGCATGTACAAGAGTGTGTATGTGTGTTTTGTGTTTTGTGCGTATGCGTGTGTGTGCGTGTGTGTGTGTGTGTGTATATGTGTGTTTTTTGTGTGTGTGTATTTGTGTGTACGTGCGTGCTTGTGCGTGTATGTGCGTGCGTGTATACGTGTATGTGTGTTTGTGTGTGTACGTGTGTGTTTGTGTGTGTATGTGTGTATGTGTGTGTACTTGTGTGCGTGTGTGTATGTGTGTGTATGCATGGTAACTGTACAACACGCCCAGCATAGCCAGCAGCAGTGATCATTACCCCTACCCCAACATCAGATGATCAACACAAGATGGCCGGTGGCCATTCAGTCGGTGTTTGGCGTTGGTGCGAGGAAGCATGCAGGCAGCTTGTAACAGAACCTCTCCTTTTCCTCAGATCCTCAGATCACCCAACAGACATAACAGACCCTCCGGACTATATTAGACTTTCGAGGCAGTCCTGGGCTGTCTTCAATACAATAGCTGCAGGCACGGGCTCAAGACCCGGCTGCCTCATCTTTCGTTGCACAGCAAACGTCTGCTGTGTCCTACCTGTGGGCGGCCACTTGTGCACGCTTACTCAAACTCATTAGCGTGCCACTGTTTGCCGGGGTTCCTGCATCCGCTCACCCACCCACCCACCCACCGTAAGTCTGCACAGCATGTGCCGCACAGTCCATGGCGTCGAGCACTGCTGCTACCACAGGCTGTGCATCTAAATTTGAGCCAGCACAACTTGTGTGGCCACGCAGCTCCTGTGATGCCGACTCTCCCTTTTGGTGGGGTATGCTGGAGTCACGAGTGGCTGCTGTGACAACACCCACGTGACCAGCTTGCTGCCATGCCCTGAAACCGACCGCAGCACGTGTTTTATGTACGTATGTGTATATGTGTGTATGTATGTATGCGCGTATGCATTTGTGAATGTGTGTGTATGTGTGTGTGTATGTGTATACTGCATTGATCCGATAAAGTTGGTGATTTTTGAAATTGATGACGCCCTTGGAAAATTCATCAAATCGTGTTATAATACCAATAATTGTTGTGGTATGTGAATGTGCAGGTTTTTATTGTGGACTTTAAGTTGAGCAGTCTGCGTGGAAGCAATTACTGGGCAAGAGGACATTCGCAATTAATAGCAGCAGCGTCGCCCAAAAATCTCAACATTTGCAGATAAAAAGCACTGGTTCACACACACAAGCAACCATGAAAAGCATTGGTTCAGATAAAAAGCACTGGTTCACACACAAGCAATCATGAAAAGCACTGGTACAGATAAAAAGCACTGGTTCACACATACAAGCAACCATGAAAAGCACTGGTACAGATAAAAAGCACTGGTTCACACATACAAGCAACCATGAAAAGCACTGGTACAGATAAAAAGCACTGGTTCACACATACAAGCAAACATGAAAATCACCGATTAACAGACTAACAACCACAGATACACACACACACAATCGCGCACACACACACACACACACACAAATACACACAACCGTGCACACACCTGCTCACGTCAAACGTGGCCAACAGGAGGGGCCTGCCCCCCGGCAGAACAGCATGACACTGAGGGCTAGACCGACCTTCCACCCCCCATTGGTTGGCACCCGCCTCCAGACTGACACGCAGCACACTCAAGTCCTGGTCGTGCAAACCACATACACACAGCAGCAGCAGGTGATCGAATGCACGCATAACAAAGGAAGGTATTATTTAATAGTACGCAGCACACTCAAGTCCTGGTCGCGCAAAACACGCGCGCACACACATACACACACGCACACACACAGCAGCAGGTGGTTGAGTGCACACATAACACAGGAAGGGGTTTACAACTAAAACGCAGCACACTCAAGTCCTGGTCTTGCAAACACACACACACACTCACACACACAACCACACACACACACACACACACACACACATACAAACACACACATACAAACACACACACACAAAACACACACACAATCACCCCCACACCCCCCTTCCCCACCCCAAAAACTACCCACACACACTACACTCCACACACCTCCCCCCAAAACACACACCTCTGGGTCCAGCTTGGCACTGATAAGCAAGAGCACCCTCCCAGCTGGTCCCTCCTCAGTGTTCTCCTTCCCCCTGTCATATCCATCCATAACATGACTCTCAGCCCGAACACCACCATCCGTGCTGACCCCAACCACACCTCCGCTCACAGCCCCAACACCACCAACCACGCCGTCCTCCGCCACGCTATTGCCCACAGTCTCAGCACCATCTGCTGCCCCAGCTGCCGGTGTTGCAGTGAGCGGCAGGGCGTGCTGTGCGTGCTGTGTTATGCAAGGATTGCGTAGCGGACAGCGCACGGGTTGTGTGAAAGGAGCGGCGCCGGAGAGGGCTGCTGTGATGTGTGTGCCTCGCTGCTCCTCGATGCCAGGCACGGAATGCACGCGTGGAGGGAGGGGGCAGAATGTAACCTGTGCATATGTGTGTGTATGTGTGTGTATGTGTGTGTGTGTGTCAGTGTGTGTGTGTGTGTAGTGAAGGGCTTGATTCGTACGTGTTGAAGCATGGTGTACACGCGTGGAGGGAGGGGCAGAACTTGGCATGTAAATTGTGGGTGGTAAAGGATTGAAACTTTTCGTTTCCATGCATGGTGTGCACGCGTGGAGGGAGGGGCAGATTGTGACCTGTGTGTGTGTGTGTGTGTGTGTGTGTGTGTGTGTAGCGAATGGTCTAGTTAGCACGCGTCTAATCACAGGGTAAGGAGGCAAAACGTGACATGAGTTGCTTTCATAAAGCATTGATCCAGTCAAAAGCCTGTTAGTATCACAACTTTTTGTCGCCACGTGTCGATTGAACTATATATTTTATATTCGAAATTCTGACGTCGAAAGCTATCGATTAGTGTATAAATGAGTCGATTTTGAAGGGTCGGTTGTTGGGTGGTCATTTGGGGGGGCTCCGAAATTTTGGGGGAGGTCTCCGGATTTTTCTGGGCCACTTCCAGCAAATAATAAATATATTTTTGGAATCCTTAGCAAGCCTGTTCGATTGGCACCCTTGTTGGGTGATTATATTAGGGGGGGTGGTCTTAGTGCCTGGTCACACAAATGTATGGAATGCCCTCAAGTAGGCCGCAGTGGTGTGTTCAGGCGAATTACCAGCAATTAATTTTAAAATTGCAGTTTACGCATTGCAGTATACATAAGTTGCATGAAAGAAGTAAATAATGACTTGGCAAAGGTTTTGGCTGGAATTGTGCACTAAACAGGTGGTCCGTGCAAGAGCGTGCACATATCTGTTTTTGCCTTACAGCTTTTCAGGTAATTAACTGTCTGGCATGGGAACTGAGCAGGCAGATAGCTGCTTAAATTCCGAGCAGGTTGACACCCTTTTTAATAGTGTGGGGGGTCAGGAAGGGGGGTTTGGGAGGTGGGTGGTCATTTGGGCCGGAAGCCCAAAATTTACTCGTGACTTTCAGGGATATGTTTTAACAAGCTCCTGATCCAGTTATGATAAAAGTAGCCTAACTTAATACGTCTTGGTAAACAGCCAGTTTTGGTACAGCCTTGTGACCTATAATAAAAGTAGCATAATTAATACGTCTTGGTAAACAGCCAGTTTCGGTACAGCCTTGTGACCTATGGAGTTCAAACTTGGGTCACCGTATCACCTGCTTTCTTGGGAAATCAGATGAGGAGGAGGAGGATGGAAGGGAGGGCTGCTGCTGCTGCTGCTGCTGTCCCTGCTGCTGTTGGTAGTGCTGTTGGTACTGCTGCTGCTGTTGTGTAGTCTGGTGTAGGTAGTAAGGCAGGTGGGGCGTGTGTTGGGAGTGCATGAGCTGGGGGCGTGGGGAGAGTGAGGGCGGAGCCGCTGAGCCCATAGGGCCTTCATTCTTGAGCTGCGTGGTGTCACTCACGGCACTGTGTGGTTGGGCTTGTGGGTCGTGTGGAAGTGGTGCTCGGTTAACTGGTTGGGAGTGGGAGTGGGAGGGGAGAGGAGAATGGGGCAGGGAGGATGTTGACGCATGATGAGGCAAGCCCTGTGCTGCTCTGTCACCTCCACCGCTGCTCCCTACAGCAACCGCCGGACTGTCACCTGCACCACTGCACATTGCTGCAATAGTTGCACTTTCACCCGCACCGCTGCTCACTGCACCAATTGCCGGACTGTCACCTGCACCACTGCCCATTGCAGCAACTGCCGCACGTTCACCCGCACCGCTGCTCCCTGCACCAAACGTCGGACTGCCCCCTGCACCACTGCCCATTGCATCACCAGCTGCTGTGCTTCTGCCTGCATCGATTGCAGCACCCCCAGCTGCTGCACCTCTGCTGTTCCACCCTCTGTAATGAAGGCCTAGGACAGGAGAGGAGCCTCCCTCTGGGCTACAGTCTGAATGAAAAAGGGGTGTGCTGTGTGCAACCTGCTGCTGCTGCACGGGTGTGCTGTGTGTGGTGCGCTGCTCTTCATGTGAGCGGTGTGTGGTGTGCTGCTGGGTGGGAGTGCTGGGTGGGGGGGCGCGTTGCTCAATGTGTGCAGTGTGTGAGGCGCGAGGCTCAATGTGTGGGGAAGAATCGGCAGAGTGGGGAGCGGAGGGGCCTGGGTGAAAGGCGCGAGGGGAGAGGGAGTGTGGGTACGGAATAGAAGCGATGGGGGAGCTGTGGTGAGGGTGGGCGTGGATATGGGTGTGGGTTTGGGTGTGGCTGTGGGATGGAAGGTGGGAGGCGTGAGAGTGATGGCTGTGCTGTGTAAAGTGGAGCTGATGGGTAGGATGAAGGTGATGGTGGTGGTGGTGGTGGACGTGGTTGTTGTGGTGGTAAAGAGCACGTGCGCGCTTCTTGGCAGCATCCCGTTCGTGTGGGCACTCCCAGGTGATGGGCTCAGCCTGCGTTTTGTTGTATGCATTTGTGTGTGTTTGTAAGTGTGTTTGTGTGTTTGTGTGTACAACTGTGTGGGTTAATCTTACTTGCTTATTTGCACTGCGCTGCTCTTCCCATGGGATGGGCTTGGCTCACCTTTTGTGAACAAAAGGGCACGTGAGCGTGTATGCTTGTGTCTGTGTATGCTTGTGTCTGTGTATGCTTGTGTCTGTGTGTGCTTGTGTCTGTGTATGCTTGTGTCTGTGTATGCTTGTGTCTGTGTATGCTTGTGTCTGTGTATGCTTGTGTCTGTGTATGCTTGTGTCTGTGTGTGCTTGTGTCTGTGTATGCTTGTGTCTGTGTATGCTTGTGTCTGTGTGTGCTTGTGTCTGTGTATGCTTGTGTCTGTGTATACTTGTGTCTGTGTATGCTTGTGTCTGTGCATGCTTGTGTCTGTGCATGCTTGTGTCTGTGTATGCTTGTGTCTGTGTATGCTTGTGTCTGTGTATGCTTGTGTCTGTGCATGCTTGTGTCTGTGTATGCTTGTCTGTGCATGCTTGTGTCTGTGTATGCTTGTGTCCGTGTATGCTTGTGTCTGTGCATGCTTGTGTCTGTGTATGCTTGTGTCTGTGCATGCTCGTGTCTGTTTATGTGCATAGGCTATTGGCACGCCTTCTTGAACAGTTCTGGCTTGGAGAAAGAGAGTGGGGGATGCTTTTGCTACGCGGCGCATTTTCAGCGACCCATACTAATGTGCGTGGCATTTGTTTGCTGCAGCGTCCTACATAACACAGGCAGGCGATACAGCTGTAGCAGCGAGCGCAAATTATTGCTGCAGCTCTGTTGGTTTAGAGTTTAGAGTTATACCCTACGTCAAAGCTTGTGTCAAGACTCCTGAGACGACACTTTATGAGAAAAAGGGGCTGTAGCGCGTGCCTCTCCTCAATTCCGTGCCATGCATGCACAGGAAGTGACCGTTAACGAGGTAGGTAAGATACAAAGGAAGAGAGAGGGCAAAAGAGGGTCACGAGGTGCGTTCCCACAAAGACATGACGTAAACAACTGCCACCTTTGCACAAGCCTATCCTGTGCTAATCAATCGTGCGTGCTATGACAACACCTGCGACAGTTCTAGTCAATTGTGCTAGTCAATCGTGCGTGCTATGACAACACCTGCGACAGTTCTAGTCATTTGTGCTAGTCAATCGTGCGTGCTATGACAACACCTGCGACAATTCTAGTCAATTGTGCTAGTCAATCGTGCGTGCTATGACAACACATGCGACAGTTCTAGTCAATTGTGCTAGTCAATCATGCGTGCTATGACAACACCTGCGACAGTTCTAGTCAGTTGTGCTAGTCAATCGTGCGTGCTATGACAACACCTGCGACAAATGATCCAGGGGTTTAACTTATTCCATGACCAACCTGGAAGAACGCCACCAGGCAGTCCAGCAGATGAGGGGGGGCGTGCGGCACAGAGTAGCATCCACCCTCCTCCTGCTGCTGCTTGTTACTGACACACGCTGGAGCTGGAGGTGGAGGTGGGAGGGTTTGCGGAGACACACACGCGCTGGAGCTGGAGGTGGGAGAGTTTGCGGGGAATTTGCTGTTGCTGTTGCCGCTGCGAGAATCAGCAGATTGCAGCCCAACATGGCCTGTGCTGCTGTTGGTGTGTGGGGGTGAGCGTGCATTTATGAAAGAGTGGCTGGTGTCAGGGGTGGGGTTGAACTGGTAGGAAGGAGGCCTGTGCTTTGGAGGCAACAGGTGCAGCTGCATGTGATTGTGTTGGCATCCACCCAAAAGGGGGGCGGGAGGATGCGTTTGTTGGTGCTGCTGGTGGTGTTCCAGTTGCCCGTTTAATTCCTGGCCTTGCTCCTCGTGCTGCGGCTGCTGTTGCTGTTGCTGCTGATAGAGATGGCGGTGGCCGTGGTGGTTGTGGTGGTGTTCTTGCTGCCCCAGCTGATCCTGCTGGTGTGGGTGCGGGTAGGGCTGTGAGTTTGGGTGTGCATGCGGCGCGCCCTCGCCCCCGATGAGCATGGGCTTCACGTGATAATGTTGGGGGTGAAGGTTCAGGCGCAGGTCATGACCGGGGGAAGGGCTTAGGCTGGGGAAGGGAGGGGGCGCATGGTGGCCGCCTTGTTGCATCTGCTGCCGATTCTGCTGTGGGCAATGTGGGTGTATCTGCTGCTGCTGCTCCTGCTGCTGCTGCTGCTGCTGTACCACCGTGTGTTGCTGGCCCCCAGCCCCATCCACAGCATAGCCTTGGAAGCTGCCCACTTCCCCTCCCCCATGGATCAAATCCGTGAGGCTGCTGCTGCTGGCGCCCCGGATGAGGGAAGTCAAGCTGCTGTGGCTTGTGGTGGTGCGGATGCGGGAGGGGGGGAGAGAAGGGCTCTGCAGCTGTAACGGGTCTTGTTGCTGCTGCAGCTGCAACTGATGCAGTGGGTTCCGTGATCCCTGTGGTTGCTGCTGCTGCTGCTGCCCTTCCAGGCTAACCAGGTCAACTGCGCCCTCCTTCACAGACTGGCAGGTGCGTACTCCAAACCCTGTGCACTCCACACAGACAGCAGCAGCAGCAGCAGCAGTGGCAGTTTCTATGCCCACTTCACCACGTGCGCTGTGTTGCTGCTCACCTGGCGCCGTAGGCAGGCGGGGAGCAGGCGCTGACACTGCGCCAGGAAGGTCACAAGTGCATGTTGGTGTGAAATCATGTACCCCCCTTCCATCGCTACAAGCACTGCTCAGTCCACCACCATCACCACCACCACCACCACCACCACCACCACCACCACCACCACCACCACCACCACCACCACCACCACCACCACCACCACCACCACCACCACCACCACTGCCGCTAGACTTGCTGCCGTTGCTGCTCGCCCCTGCCCCCGCAACCTCAAACCCCACAACCACAACGTTAGCCACGCTGCTACTCCTGCTGCCCATGCTCCCTGATGGCAGCGACTGTGTGCATGGATCGGCACTTACACTGGACGAGCCAGAGGGCATTGACCCAGCAGGCTCCCTCTCCTTCCCGTCAATTGCACCATCAAAGAAATGACCACCACCCACGTCCTGCTTTACAACTCCATCCGACCCTGACACACCTTTGTGCTCTGCTACTTCCCTCCTCTCCACACCATCTGCAAACTGCTGCTGCTGCTGCTGCTGCTGCTGCTGTTGCTGTTGCTGTTGCTGTTGCTGTTGCTGTTTCTGCTGCTGCTGCTGCTGCTGCTGCTCCCGTATGTGATGACGCTGCATCTGATGGTTATGCTGCATTCCTCCCTTAACTGCGGCTTGAGCCTCCTCTGTTGGGTCCCCTTCCCCCCATTCCTCTGCCACATCTTCCAGCTGCTGGCGTTGCTGTTTCTGGCCCCGCTTTGCCATGCGTGCGGCGAGCACCGCTTGGCGCTTGGCCTCTGCCTCCACCTTGCGTCGTTGCTGCGAGGCATGTGTAACAACAAGACACGTTCAAATGTAGGAGCAAATGAAGCAAGCTATCAGCACCACTTGGAGCTAAATATCAGCTTGAACATGCATCATTGCAGCAGCAGTATTCATACGCAAAGTTTTCACTGCTGCTTATTACAACAGCTGCACAAAGGGAACCAAAGCTGCAATTACACGGCTTTTCAATAGGTCTTGTACAAAAAGGCTAGTGACAAGCTGCACCTCATCTTGCAATAGGTCTTGTACAAAAAGGCTAGTGAACAACTGCACCCTATCTTGCAACAGGTCTTGTACAAAAAGGCTAGTGAAAAGCTGCACCTTATCTTGAAATGCATCACTCTGACAAATGTGATGCCATTTGTCATGTGCAAGCAAATGAAATTTATGGTCAAGATACTCAATGCACAAGTAGAGTGAGCGAGGCTTGGTTTTCAAACTTTGCTATTTGAGTACACGGGCTCAAAAGCATTGACATGACATAAACCTCACACATATCATCTCTCCACCACCACCACCACCACCACCACCACCACAAGCACCTTCTCTTAAACAATAAACCTCAACCTCATTCACTTGTTACGTACCAAGCCAAACGAATCAAGATCCAGTATACGAGTGGCTTCAGTACAATGTGCATGGGTCATGTTTTGCAATGCGCTCCCAACCCTAGACACAATAGAAAGCAAGGCAACCGTTTCCTCATGTACCAACAGCTCCCTTCATACAAAACAGCACGACCTTGTCACCTCACTCACCTTTAGCGGCAGAGCCCGCTTTGCATCTGCTGCACTTGTTACACTGCTGCACGCCTTTTGCTGCCCCTGGAGAACGTCCCCCCTCGCTCCAACCTTCTCCTTAATGCAGTCCTCCACACCAAGTGGATGTGGGCGTGGCTGCACCCCACCCGCACCCCCTCCTCTCCCATCGTTAGCAACATCAACACTGCTGCTGACTTCATTCGCTAAACCAGTACTGCCACCGCTGCTCTTGCTGACTTCACTGTCCATGCGCCCCCGACCGCCTCCCTTCTTCTGTTCCTTTTTGCTGCTGCTTTGAAAGCTCTTGCCGCCTTCACCAGGACCACCACCGCCGCCACTGCCCTTGCGCTTGTCCTTGCCTCCTGCACCCCCCTGAGAAGTTGTGGAGCTGCCTTTGCTGCTCTTGGGCGGGGGTGGGGGCTTGTGTGTCTTGGGAATTGGCAGGGACAAGTCCAGAAAAGGCTCACTGCTGACCTGTGTGCAGCAGGGGGAGAGAGGTGTGCGGGTGCAGACACAACTCAGTGTCATTGTATCAATTAGCCTTTGTTTTGTCCAAGATACATTAGGATGATAACTAGAAGAAATTGTCGAGGTGGAGAAAAAAGAACATCTTAACTTGTGTATGTATGCAATTGAGAGGCCAGTGAACAGGCGTGAAGTACGGCACACAACCAAGGGAAGGCCTATAGCTGAACGCTACGTGCAATGGCGGGTTGCCTGAAACCTTGACGTGTTTGTTGAACAGCTACCCCTTTGGTGATGAAAAAAGCAAAGGCACAATATGGCTTATTTCTAGCGTGAATGCATCTTAGGTCATAGACGTACAGAGAGCTAGACTGAGGCAAGTTTGATGCTGCCCCCAAATCCTGCACATTACATGGAAGAGAAGACGTGCATAGCCATGCTCTTGACAAAGGCTGATGTGATGCAGAGGTTGCAGCTGATACCAGAAGATGTGCCCCAAAACACTGAGCCTATTCTGATAGCCATGCTCCTCACAAAAGCGATCTATCTAGGCTGCAACTAAGCGATCTATCTTGGCTGCAACTAATTGGGCGCAACTGACATACAAGTGCAGCGAGCTGCTCAGTGAGGAGCAGGGTTAGCTTTAGAATGTTTCACGCATGCCGTATCTGGAAGAATAGATAGCAGCGCTCCAATGCCTGCTGATAAACTTTGCGCACACAGCAATGTACCACGCACCAACGTATACCCGCATCCTTGGCAGTTAATGCTGGATCCCAGCACCCCCCCAAACGCCTTCTCTACCACAGACGGGGGAGGGGCCGTGAGGGGCGACAGCTGACGGGGGCTGGGAGAGGGGCTGAGCAGGGGGGAGTTGGACAGAAGGGAAGGGCTGAGTGGAAGCTGCTGCTGCTGGTAACGTGGCCGGTGTTGATGCTGCATCAGGGGAGGCGTGCCTCTCTCCTCAAAGGGGGGGCG
>Ga0307942_1001033_pt1 | contig 21493 bp, 25 predicted proteins | sample OrgLakmetagen175_FD_201846 | JGI IMG/M metagenome (GOLD analysis project Ga0307942, IMG submission 201846) | Saline water microbial communities from Organic Lake, Antarctica - #175 | ecosystem: Environmental > Aquatic > Non-marine Saline and Alkaline > Saline | place: Antarctica: Organic Lake... | reverse complement strand
CACGTGAAGAGGAGACGGCGAGGCTGGTCTCCTGATAACCATGCATAACCAACACAGGTCGCCAGACCCGACAAAAATTGAGAGAGCCACTGCAACGAGTACAGTGGCTCTATTTTTTTTATTTTTTCAACGTCTCCTCCCTCTTCACGCGAGAAGGAAGCGACGGCTCAAGCAACGCACCGAGGAGATAGATCCAAACAAGTCTGAGAAAGAGTGAGTTTTTTGCAAGAGGACCTTCTAAACTGACCGCCAAACAAACAAAATATCCGTAAAAACGTTGCTCACATTATAAATCCCAGGGGAAATCACACAATTCGTCCATGCCACTGATTAACATGACATCAATGACTAATTGTTTTTTATGAGCAGGCTAGCAGTCACACTACTTGATTGCCTCTTTTTGTAAATCTTGCACCTGGAAGAGTCAAAGTGGCTCAGACAAAAATAGGTTTACAACCAGCTGTTTGGATGCTGTCCCATCTCCGCGAAAACAAAAAAGGAACAGACTAGCAATGAAGGGGGAAGGGGGGCAGGTTCTTAAGAGTGGCAGGGAGCAATTGAGGGAGACCTGGGACTTCTATTGCACCGCCAGCCGCCACCAGCCAACAGATCCACCTCCTCCAGACAGCACCACGCAGGAAAAGCACCTCCGCGTGGTGCCCCCTGGAAAACGCCTTCGTGTGCCTCCGCACACACGCCTGGAAATACTTGGGAGCGGCTAAGACTCATACGGCGGAGCGACACGGCAGCCCTCAGCATGGTAGCCGTGGCAGCAGTCACAACCAAGGCTTAGCTGTAGCTTGCGACCTGCTCCTGGCGAGTTAGGCACCGGCTCCCTTCGCGGCCAGGAGGCACGCCCTGGCTCACGGTTTCAATTGGCACATTGTGGAGGACAGCATCGGACTGTTCTGCTGTAGCTGGGTGAGCTGGTGGGGTGGGCAGCTAGAGAAGAGAGAGAGAGGCGCTTCTGCTGCTTTTTAGGGCTGCATTTGTCCTTTATCCTCTCTTCTGTTTCTCTGCACTTTGTTCCCTTTTCTTTTCAGCCAAACAACCTGGCTGAAGGTCACCCCCAATTGTAACCATTTCTTTTCCCTTGGCACTCCTGGCCATTGTGCTCAGAAGTTTACAATTTTATTAGTGCAGCTGCCGATCTTTTTGATTGATTTATTTGTTGGGACCTATAGGTTGAGCAGCCATGCCAGGCTGGAGGCCTTTGTAATCCAAACTAAACTAAACTAAACTGGCCATTGTGAGGCTCTCTCAGCCTCTGGTTTCTTGCTTCCTGACTCTATACACTCTCTTCTACGTATATCTATTTCATGTTTCCTCTAGCTTCTATTTCTTTTGTTAGAGTTTAGGGTAAATATTTAGGGTAATTCCTGAGATCACATAAAATTGGTTAAGCATCGCTATGTACACTGACTGATAACATTAATAAATATGACATGTGTATGCATAAAGTCATGCGCCAAGCATCGCTATGTACACTGACCGATAACATAAAATAACTATGACATGTGTATGCATAAAGTCATGCGCGCAGCAATCCAACATGGTCAACAGAATGAGTAAACTGCGGTTTCATATTGAGTTGAATTTACACAAGAGACTGTAAGCAAGCTAATAAAGAAAGCAAGCAAGGGAAACATATGCAGCACCGAAACCATGCAATAAAAAAAGGGCACCACCATATTTCCTCTACGTATGTACGCCAATACGCGCAAGTCAAACCAGTTGAGCTAGGGCATGCCAGGAAGACAGCTATGTGACGCACGACTGTCAGCAATAATGTATGTACACCACCCTGCCTAAAAGCATTGTAACAATTAATTGTGCTTCAAAAGACCAGAAAAACATATGTACAGTACATGCCCATGTATGTGGTTGCCTCCTGATATTGACACCTAAATTATTGTATGTACACACCATGCATAATGTCGTAATAAAACATGAATCAATCGGTTCTTCAAATCAATGGCTGTCAAATTCAATAAAGGATGCAAATTAATAGAGACTGGACAAAAGCCGCAGCAGCCAACAAGCAGTTGTATCTGCCATGCAATGAAAATGTGTGAATGAGCTGAAGTACGAGGCAGGCCATGAAAAACATCCCACAACGTAAGGCAAAGTAGACCAAGCTTGCAAAGATAACCACTGAGCAGCCAGGCAAGTTGCAGGAGGGGATTGTGATCGAGCTGATACACCAGCGGTCACCCATCTCAGCCATCACGAACCTGATCAATGCATAACTGGGATGTCTCCAACTTCAACTACAGCCATGCTCACACAATCAAGTTAGCCACGACAGCCAACACTATTGTCAGTGCCAGGTGAAGAGGGGCGACGGCAGCGGCAGAGGGGTCGGTTGTTGCTTGAGGGGAAGCCTCAACAGATACCTGGGAGGTAGGGGGGGTGAAAAAGGTGATGAGGTGATGAAGTCGTTAGTAGTGTGTGCAAAATTGTTCCAGAGGGAAGGGGTGAAAAAGCTGTGTGAGTGATGTGTGCAGGATGTAAGAAAACAAAAACAAGAGGTGGCATGAGAGTGACAAGTCTGAATCACTGAGCAGGATTGGTTGAGAAAGGATTGGTTGAGATGAGGTGCAGGTTTAGGTTTTTGCAAGAGCTTGTATAAAGGGTGAAATAAGAGTGATCTGAGATGAATGCAAGGTCGATCTTGCTCTGTGATCCGCAATAAAACAAGAGAAGAGAAGAAATAGGTTGTCACAAATAAACAGTACGTGAAAATGGAGGTTGGACAGTGGCACACACCTGAGCGCTGTCTTCGTAACCACTTCCTTTAAAAAGTTCAGCAGCGGAGGTGCTCTCAATACCGGCCTGGAAGCAGCAAGATGAACAAAAGGAGCGGTCAAAACACGTTTAGGGAACCCTTAAAAGACAAAATTAACAGTTCCTTCCTTAAGGTCTGGATGTAGGTCATCAGAATAAATACGTGATTCCGTTTCACGGTTGGTTTGATACAATGGGAGCAAGCATTCTGTTGGTGAGCTTGTTTTGAGAGCAAATTAAACGGTGACACCAGCACACACAATAGACCGGACTCACCCTGAATTCATTAGCCTCATCTTCAGAAGCCTCATCATTAAGCACAATGTTGAATGGCACAACCACAGAGCCACGTGAGAGCTCGCCAACCTATACAAATATGTGTGTATTTGTGGGTATGTGCTTGCGTGTGTATATATATATATATGTGTGTGTGTGTGTGTGTGTGTGTGTAGTTGAATATAACATTGCTTGTGCGTATGTGTGTGTAGTTGTATAGGTGTGTGTAGTTGAATATAACACTGCACGTAGTTTGCAGCTTCCTCCTAGTCCCCGTGGATTATCCCTCGCAAGTTGCTACCTGAGTGTCCCTGTTTCCTTGTTCATGTGCGGAATGGCTTCACAGCCTGTGTATCCTGTTTAATTAAATCCACAGTGTTCCCATTACACACACACACACACACACACACACACACATACACCTGCAGACCTCATCAGGCACACAGCTGCACCCACCTTGAAGCATTTCTCGCAGTCGTCGTCCTTGCATTTCACTATGTCTGCAAACGCAGGCACGCCACACATGTTGTTCGTAAAGCTGCGCCTAATGATCTCCTTGAACTCCTCCAGCTTTTCTTGGTCATCCTGAAGCTCATCATAGTCCTCGTCAAAGGTGGCCGTAAGGTCCACTGAGTTGTCTCCAGTGACGGTGATCTCTTCTTCTTCGTCAGTTTCGTCAGGTACACCGGGGGAAGGGGAAGGTGAGGGGGACGGGGAGGGAGGAGAAGGGGCAGGAGGCAGAGAGAACTGCACCACGACGTACGAGCCAAAAAATGAGGTGTTGCAAGTGACGTGGCTTGGGATCTGGCTACCTGTTGTGGCGAGGTCGATGCTGCTGTCTAAGGTGGCTGTGTAGGAGGTGTTGGGCCAGCCAGTTGGTTTAAGGCGAGCACAGGCTGTGGCCCTGTGTGTGTGTGTATGTGTGTGTGTGTGAGTGCGTGAGTGTGAGGTTGTGGTGCATTATGATGATTCACCGGCATTACGAGGGATAACCAATGAAGGAGATGTTATGGCAAACGTTGCGTAATTAACAAAGAAATGTTTGTACAAACATGATTGCCTACAAAACAGGTTTGGATCCTCTTTTTTGGTGACTACTGCAACTTGAGGAAGGAGCAGATGTCAACAAAAAAGAGAACGCCAATGGCTGCCAGAGGCAGAAACCCTTATGGGGGTGATGTGCGACAGGTGAACAAGGTCAACACGAACGCAGGCACACACACACACACATGCAAAGATGCACAAAGTATGTGCATTGCACATACTCACACGCACACCCTGCACACAAACCTGCTGGTATCAAAGCTAGCTGCGTAGATGGGCAGCTCCATCTGGATGTGGCAGTCAGTGCTGCTCACAACGCCACCTCCACAGGAGAGGGTCGCGTTTGAAAGGCTGTTCGCCTGAACATCAAGGACACCTGCGGCAGCCACGCAAAACACGAGGTTTGGCAGACGTTTGTAGGTGCCCTTGCAAATGCGTTTGATTTGCACATGCTGATGCAGGATTGAAGCAGAAGATGTGCATGGATGATGTAGGATTGAAGCAGGATTGATGTAGGATTGAAGCAGAAGTGAAGTAGGATTGAAGCAGAAAAGGGTCGGGTTGTCAAGGCTAGCAGTCGCACTTCTTGACTGAAGGCCGTTCTTTGTAAACCTTGTAAACCTTGTTTAGGCTATCACCTAGAAACGTCAAGGACACCTGTGGCATGTAGCCTCACACACAGAATTTAAACGCAGTTGCATTGAAAGCAGCCTCAAGTGCTGATCAAGGCCCACAACATTTCAGGTATGATTTCTGTGTTAGTTGCCTCCTGGGGTCCAGCTTGCTCGTGTGGAGTTTAAACAGACGCCTTTATAAGCAGTCACAAAGGAAGAGAAGCACTTTGTTTAGAGCTTTGTTAGTACAGCCGTTCCTCATCACATACAGACCCAACGTCGTAGCTTATGAGGCAAACAATCCACTTTCAGATCTGCCTCCGCGGACACTTGAGCACAGATCTGTGTGCGTTTTAAAATGCACTGAGCTTGACCAAAACGCCTCACGGTTGTTAATGCTTAACGTGTGAGCACTTGCTGTGTGTGAGTGTCAGCATGAGTATATGTGTGCATGTGTGGCTGCTGTGTGCGAGTGTCAGTATGAGTATATGTGTGCGTGTGTGTGGCTAAGTGGGCCTGTCAGCCTGACTCAAGCACCGTACCTGATACGGCTGTAAAGTTGTAGCCTCCATCCCACTCGTCTGACCAGTTTTGTATGGCTTGAGTGTGCACAAAAGCGTCCTTGGTCCAAGCGAGCGCCACGCTGATTGGCTCCTAGATCAATCAAAACAAACAGGGGGGCTAAACAAATGGCAGCCCAGGTTTGTAATAGCTTATGTTTGCACGCACAAAAGCGTCCTTGGTCCAAGCGAGCGCCACGCTGATTGGCTCCTAGATCAAAATCAAAACAAACAGGGAGGCTAAACAAATGGCAGCCCAGGTTCTTAATAGCTGATCTTTGCACGCACAAAAGCGTCCTTGGTCCAAGCGAGCGCCACGCTGATTGGCTCCTAGATCAATCAAATAAATAGGGTTGGCCAGAACCGTATATATACGTAAATATACACCGTATATTTGGTGAATTCCAAGCCAAAAATACCATATGTACACTGTATATATATGGTTCTGGCCAACCCTACAAATAAAACAGGGAGGCTAAACAAATGGCAGCCCAGGTTCGTAATAGCTTATTTTTAGGGTTGGCCAAAACCGTATATATACACCGTATATGACCGTATATTTGGTGACTTCCCTGCCAAAAATACCGTATGTAAACCGTATATATATATGGTTCTGGCCAACCCTACTTATCTTTGCATGCACAAAAGCGTCCTAATCCAAGCAAGCACCAAGACGTTTGGATCCTGAATCACTCAAACAGGGCCCGAAAAGCAAAATGGATGCCGACCACAGCTATGCACGCATTGGGTGGTGCCAGCCCCATAACCTCATGTTCCCCTACTCCATGCCGGTCGGTAGTGATCACGCAAGGTATGGGTCTTTCACTCACATTGTTCCTTTTTCAATGGCTTTCAGCCACACATGCACAAACACGCGTCATGATTCAAACCAGGGCGCCACATTTTGGCTGCTATTAACTCGCGTGTGACGGTAGGGTATATGGGAGCAATGCCAATTGGCTTTCAAAAACGGGCTTGCCCAATCGTGGTGATCCGTTGCAGCCAGTTATGAGGCTGGCTAAGCCTACCAGTGATGCCACAAAGCCTGCTATGGTCTGAAAAGCCTCGCTACTTTGCAATAACAAGATTAAGCGAGACAAAATTTTCCGAGACTGTATCAACGTGCACACTGGACTTCCTTCAAGTCACCCACCTGGCTGCTGCAATTGCCTTGGTCAGCACCCTTTTTTTTTACTGTACTTAGTCAACGTGCACACTGAACTTCCTTCCAGTCACCCACCTGGCTGCTGCAATTGCCTTGGTCAGCACCGGGGGGTGCTGGACACCAAGTTGTGTTGGGGAAGGAGGCACCCAGCTGGGTCGAATCGATGCTGGGATTGAAAAGGTCAGCAAAGGATTGATCAGTGGGAGGCATTTGGAACGGTCAGCATTGCAGAGAACTTAGTAAGTGGTACCCCAAGAAGTGTCGGGAAACGAGTCACCCAGGAGATTAGGGTCAGAAAATGCTGCATGTGAGCTAGGGCTGGACGGTGCTGCAATCTACAAAGGGTCACGACATGCAGATAGGTTGGTGCGCAACATAATTTCTACTTCCTCACACACACAGAGTTGAGTGTTGTACTGACACCACGCTCTTTGCATATATCAAAGTGCTGTGCTTATAAGAAGTGCACAAAGCCTTGAGCAGGAATCCCTTAGAATAGCAGGAGAGAAAGGCGGTGCATTGCAGTTTGGGAGGAGTCACACATCACAGCCTGTGAGAAGAGTGACACATCGCAGCCTGTGAGAAGAGTGACACATCACAGCCTGTGAGAAGAGTGACATTGGCGTGACCATGGCACATACCTGGCGGGACAACTGCAATACAGTACGTAATCATCTGATTGCGATACATTACGTAATCATCTGATTGCAATAGTACGTAATCATCTGATTGCAATACATTACGTAATCTCATTGCAATAGTAATCTTCTGATTGCAATTCCCGGCAGACACCTGCTGCACACGTATGTGCACACACCCACACCCACATAACCAATAACACAGTTTTCACAACATGTACATCCACACCCACACCCTTACCCAAACCCACTTTCATAACCACACTCACATACTCACTCACCAATAACACAATCGTATATTCATAACATATACCTCCACCCCCACCCCCATTCACACCTCAACTGCACCCCACCTCCACCCCCAATCACACCTCCACCCCACAATTACTCACACTCACACCCAAACTCATACCACTAACACTCACACTCACACCCACACTCAGCCCCTCACCCCCTCCATACCTCCACCCCACACTCACACTCACTCACACCCCCACCCCACCCATTCAGCCGCACCTGCCATCGGGGAGCTCAACAAAAGCTCCAGCCATCGAGTTCTGAGAGTTGACAGAGGCCCCTAAGATGATGGCGTTTCCGGACGCTATCAAGGTAACACCTGGTGGCACTTGCAAACCAAGCAGGCGGCCTGCGTAAACGACGACAGGATGACGTGGATGAAAGGTGCTATGCACCATTGCTGGGTGATTTGTGTCAAGTGTACCCTAGTGGCGCATGCATACACAGCAGGCCTGCATGACTGAACCGAGTGACGTGGATCAAAGGCATTGCAGTTCCACCTGCCTGGGTAGTAGTGAATACTCCTGCGGCTTATTCACAAGGTGTAAAGCAGTACATGAGACTTTAAGTAGGGTTGGCCAGAACCGTATATACACACCGTAAATGACCGTATATTTGGTGATCTCCCTGTATAAGATACCGTATATACACTGTATTTATAGGGTTCAGGTTCTGGCCAACCCTAACTATAAGCATTAAAAACAGCCAATGCTTGCATATTGATTGTTGCCCAATATCACCCTTTCAGTTGTGCAGAAGGAAGCGCACTGGATCACGCACCTGTGCTTTCGATGACCATCCTTAAGCCCTCGGCTGGCATGTACACTTCGTCTGCAAATAAGGCGGGTGAGGAAGTATAAGGGTGCATGTGTGTGTATGCGGTTGTGTGTTTTTGGCTTTAGGGTGATCAAACAATCAGTGTGGGTGACAAAAGCTCGGATATATTATGAGAAGACAGCGTACATAAAATGCGCCATACGAACGAATTAAATGTGGCATCAGATCAGATTGATCTGCTAAACCTGCACCACAAACTTAGGGTGTTCAACCAGCATCACGACAACAGAAGATCGAGCTTGGCTGAGCATGGAAATGAAAGTTTTTGATCAGCATCACAGCATGCTCAAGAACAGTTTGGTTGAGCAGTCACACATTATAAGACCAGTACACGCAGCTATCCTTCACAGGAACAACAGATGTACGTAGCAGCCGATTTTCACAGGAACTACAGATGTACGTAGCGCACCTGCAGCTGATAGACGCCTTAAGCTCAGCTCAGACTCCTCGTCGGCGGTGCGTGATAAAATGTACGAGCACCTGAGCACATTGAATGAGTAATAAAATGTACGCACACCTGAGCACATTAAATGAGTGATAAAATGTACGCGCACCTGAGCACATTAAATGAGTAGGTCAGCAGGTATGTCAAGACCATATCGGACTAGAAGGTCAGTAGGTATGTCAAGACCATATCGGACTAGAAGGTCAGCAGGTATGTCAAGACTGTAAACATAAGAAATATTGTAGCGTTCCTTAATTGATGCAGGGAGCGCGTGTTGTTGTAAGTTGTCGGCACGTGGCATAAGGCACCTATCAACATATGCTTAACAAATGTCACCTGCTAACAACCTGCCTTAGTTACACTGTTTAGTGCAGCTCTGGCCACAGCCGCAGCAACACGATGAGCAGCATGCAGCCAACTAAAGCGCACAATGCACTCCAATTAAAGTGCACAGCACATTCCAATTAAAGTGCACACCACATTCCCTCTTGAACAACATGATGAGCAGCACCCAGCCAATTAAAACGCACAGCACATTCCCTCTTGAACAAAGTGATGAGCAGCATCCAGCCAACTAAAACGCACAGCACATTCCCTCCTCAACGACATGATGGGCAGCATCCAGCCAGTTCAAACGCACAGCACACTCACTCGTATGCACTATCCAGGGCGTTGCTGGCGGTTAGGGAGTCTAGTTGGACCAAGCCGGAGTTCTCAATAAGAGAAATGGCGTCGTTGACGTTCTGCAGAATGTAGTTGCAAGCGCACAGCCAGTGTTGTTGCAGCCATGAAAGAACCTCGTCTGTTTCAGAGAAAGTGCATCGTTGAGGTTCTGCAGGAATAGGGAGCACACGGTCAAGCTCAAACTCTCCTCTTTATAAGAGGCAGTGGAGGCAGTGCAAGTGGCTCTCGGCAGGAAGAGGAAAGCACTTGGCATTCTTGCGAGCGAAACATGGCGATAAATAACTCCCAACCAGCATCATGTGCATTTTGTTGGATACAATGTAGGGAGTGAAAAAACCCAGTGCGGGTGGGTAGGAAATGTATGGGCAGACAATCTTATCATTTATCCATTTGCATTTTGTACATGTTCATTAAACACAGAAGCATACAAGCACGCCCACACACCTGCAGGCAGGTTTTTGCAAGGCTCCTGATGGTGGGTCCCTCATTATCCTCAGGACCTTCACTCTCAGACTTTCCAGACTCATCAGACTCCTCTGTGCTTGAGCTGCATCCGGACGCCTCAAAGGTCGCCTCCAGATCGTCCTTGATGTCCTCTCCACACCTGCACCAGTGGAATGACAAACTTGTAGGGTTGGCCAGAACCGTATATCTGCACCGTATATGACCGTGTGCATGGTGATCTCCCGGCTAAAAATACCATATGTACACCGTATATACCTATAAATGTATGGTTCTGGCCAGCCCTACAAACTTGTCAAGCACCTGATTAGGTGTGCTGCTATGTGGCAATTACAGGACGGATGGTCAAGATAGGTAAGCCTCACATCCAGCGACAGGTCAGACCACCAAAAATGCGGCGTATAACACTCTCTCTCTCTCTTTCTCTCTCTCTCTCTCTCTCTCTCTCTCTCTCTCTCTCTCTCTCTCTCTCTCTGCCTCTCGCACGCACGCGCGCGCTTGTAATGTTAATTGTCATCTCATACTGTACCATTCCCATTCACGCCACAGCACGCTTTAAACTTGCTTGCAATCTGAGGACAATGTATGCACTAAGCCTCAGTAAGGCTCTAGCAAGTATGTGCACTTGTGTGGAGCCATTCCGCAATGTTTTTTTAATATATTAAGGATCTCATTCGTTACAATATCTTTAGGTGTTGAGATCCTAGCAAATATGAGCACTAATGTGGAGCCATTCCATAATCCATGCTGATTATCGTGATCTCAGTTTGTCATGAATAATTGATTCTCGTAATCCATGCTGATTCTTGTGAACTCAGTTTGTCACGAATTATCTGGTCTTTTGGTATTGGGGCTGTACCTGATATGAGCACTGACGTAATGCATAACCTTCATGCACGCTCATACATCTTAATGATCGCACACATTTGCTTTCTCTTTCACAAGTACGTCTCCAGGCAGCAGTGTATGTTTGTAGTATGTTGGTAATTGTAACACATACGCATTCTTATGCTGCGTATTATGCATTGCTTACGTATTATGGCGCCACGCGTTACACATTATGCTATACGTACACACGTGCATATATACAGGCATTGCCAACCCACCTCATGCCTCCTGATCCATTGCCTCCGCAGCCGCTCCATGCGTCGTCACTGGGGTGGACGTTCTGCTGTGAGGCTGTGCTGTTCAGCCAGTGGATGGCTTCGTGCACGATGTCGGCCGAGGGGGGGGGCTGGGCGTTGGCGAGGAAGTTCAGCCAAGCAGTGACCAGGAAGCGCGTCATGAAGGGGCGCCTCTGTGTGTGTGTACATATGTATGTATGTGTGTGCGTTACTGTGCATGTGCATTTTTGTGAGTTTTGATCCAGGTCTCTCAGGTTTTATTCTAGACGCAGCTTCAGGCTGTAAACGCTCTTAGGCCAGGTATCAACATAGCAGGCTCCATAGCAGGCTCCATGTATATAGGCATAGGTATCAACATAGCAGGCTCCATATATATAGGCATAGGTATCAACATAGCAGGCTCCATAGCAGGCTCCATGTATATAGGCATAGGTATCAACATAGCAGTATCAACATAGCAGGCTCCATGTATATAGGCATAGGTATCAACATAGCAGGCTCCATAGCAGGCTCCATATATATAGGCATAGGTATCAACATAGCAGGCTCCATAGCAGGCTCCATATATATAGGCATAGGTATCAACATAGCAGGCTCCATGTATATAGGCATAGGTATCAACATAGCAGTATCAACATAGCAGGCTCCATATTAGTAAACGCAGCTTCCAGCCATCCTCATCAAGCAATTATACTCACATCATTCCCACCGCTGTTGCCCTGCAATAGTCCTCTGCCTCTGCCATTCCCGTTGCCTGCAAGGACACGTGCGCCACATTGGAACAAGCCACTGTATACACTTCAGTTCATTCCAGAGCACCTTAAACAAAACCAGTTTGTTCCACATCACCTTAAACAGAGCTGCGTACACAGTTCATTCCACAGCACCTTAAACAGAGCTGAGTAAACAATTTATTCCAGAGCACCTTAAACAAAACCAGTTTGTTCCACATCACCTAAAACAGAGCTGCGTACACAGTTCATTCCACAGCACCTTAAACAGAGCTGAGTAAACAATTTATTCCACAGCACCTTAGACAGAACCAGTTTATTTCACAGCATTTTAAATAGAGCTGAGTAAGCACCTCTACTGCGCTTACGTCATCAAGGGGAGGTGAGTATCTGTGATTGCTTGCGTGTGTTTTATCAGCTTGGGATCTCACAAAGAAGGGAAAGACTACAAAAACCATGTCAAAACTTCCCCCGCATGCATCTATGCATATATGGCAATTGGCTGAGCTTGAGCAAAAGTAAAGAGAGCTGCAGACCTGGAGAAAGGGCATCCATGGCTTCCTCCAACGTTAGAGCAAAGGTGTGCTCTTCATCGTCAGCCACGCCAGTCCTGTTGAAGTCGCCAATCAGGATGCCTGTGTCTGCAAACAACGAGCGCACACAGACGTTCGGTACTGCTCTTATTCAAGGAAGCTGCTGCGACATGCAGGCAACACCAGTGCAGAATGTGTGTGTAGCAGTCTTGGAGATAAAGAGTCTTGTACACGGCACATACACACACACACACACCTGCGGTGTAGTTGTAAGAGTAGGGAGCCAGGAGGATGTCACCCTCAGGAAAGTTGTCCTTGCCAGAAAAGCTGCCGTCGTTGGTGTTGTCAGCATCCCAGATCTCGGGGTGGTTCATCCAGAAGCCAGGGCCACGGGGGCACACAGGCTTCAGATCTGTACAACAAAAGCATGGCAGTCATTGCGGTGCATAGATGAAGCTGGCACACACACGTACATACACGCAGGGGGGCACACAGGCTTCAGATCTGTACAACAAAAGCATGGCAGTCATTGCAGTGCATAGATGAAGCTGGGCACACACACGTACATACACGCAGGGGGGCACACAGGCTTCAGATCTGTACAACAAAAGCATGGCAGTCATTGCGGTGCATAGATGAAGCTGGGCACACACACGTACATACACGCAGGGGGCACACAGGCTTCAGATCTGTACAACAAAAGCATGGCAGTCATTGCAGTGCATAGATGAAGCTGGGCACACACACGTACATACACGCAGGGGGCACACAGGCTTCAGATCCGCATAACAGACGTTGCAGGGCAAACATCAAGTTGGGCGTGCACACACGTACATACACACACATGAGGGTACACATGCTTCAGATCTGCAAAACAGAGACATTGCTGCGCAGAGATGTAACTGGATACACACGCCCATTCCCACATACACATATTCTTTCACATGGTGGCACACGGGATTTAAATTTACACGGCAAAAGCGTATTTATTGTAGGCTGAAGATCTGCGCAAGCAGAAGAAGAGGGAAGTGATGGACTTACCGAGCGTACTTCAGTGCACAACTTGTGGATGCACATGTGGGCTGACAAGAGCAGTGACTTAGGCAAGGATTCTAACAGTAATCCTCATTGATCTCTTTTTCTGTGGAGGAGTTCTACGGTACCCGGTACCAAGAATGTAACACCCTGTCAATAATTCGGGGGGCGGGTTTTTGCTGCCTCCGTTGTTTTCCTTTTCCTCCCTAGTGCCATACCTTGATTCTATCTGCACTCAGCCAGGGGTCCACCAGGGGTCATGCATACACTCCTGGACTTGCATACCTCCTTGGGTGCACCAGGGGTCATGCATACCTCCTTAACGTGCATACCGCCAGGGGTCATGTGCATACCACCAGGGGTCATGCATACCTCATACCACCAGGAATCATGCATACCTCCTTGACGTGCATACCACCAGGGGTCACGTGCATACCACCAGGGGTCATGCATACCTCATAACACCAGGAATCATGCATTACTCCTTGAAGTGCATACCACCAGGGGTCACGTGCATACCACCAGGAATCATGCCAGGAATCATGCATACCTCCTTGACGTGCATACCACTAGGAATCATGCATACTTCCTTGACGTGCATACCACCAGGGGTCATGCATACACTCCTTGAGGTACAACGTGGCAGGGTAGAGATTAGAGAAATGCAGATAGGTGCTTACTGATGTGGGGAAGGCAACGTCACTTCTTGTGCGGGCTTTCTTTCTTTTGCTTACCGATGGGGCCATCCGGACCGGGCGGGTAAGAAGGGGGGTAAGCTGCTGGGTAGGGGGGGGTGGGGGAGGGAGGCTCTGGGAACATGGACCCTGTGAGAGCATTGTGTGTATGCAAGTGTGTGTGAGTACGTCGCATGCGCATGTGTGTACGTTGCTACAGGCAACCTTTCTCCTATTGCAGTCGTTAAAAGGTGTCGTATATGTATAGTTCTGGCTTACCCTAGATATACACAATGCCTCAATACACAAGCTGCTATCAGGATCTGCCTTCTAAAATATCCACACTTGCATGCTCTCACAGGCAACACACGCACACACACATACACATTGACACACACACACACTCTCACAACACCCTCACACCTTCAGGTGGTGGTGGGGGAGGAGCAGTCTGTAGCAGTCGACGGCCTGTCTCAGACTCCTCTGTCTCCTCAGACTTTTCCGTCTCAGACTTTTCAGATTCATCGGACTCCTCTGTGTCTGAGCTGCATGCAGCCGCCTCAAAGGTCGCCTCCAGATCGTCCTTGATGTCCTCTCCACACCTGCACGGGTGGAAAGCAAGAGCACAATGGATAATGTGGAAGGCATCTTGATTGGGGCTGGAGTTTCAAATGCTGGAGGAGCTTAACATCATTCCCCACTAGCGCTGAGGGACTCTAGGTTCCTGACCCACACCTAGGATGCAATACAGGCCAAGCAGTAAGCTTGGCGTGCCATGCCACCATATCCTAACAAGCAAACACTTGGCCGCAACCTAAATCTTGTGCAAAAGCTAACACACACACGCACCTCATGCCTCCTGAGCCATTGCCTCCGCAGCCGCTCCATGCGTCGTCACTTGGGTGGACGTTCTGCTGTGAGGCTGTGCTGTTCAGCCAGTGGATGGCTTCGTGCATGATGTCGGCCGAGGGGGGGGGCTGGGCGTTGGCGAGGAAGTTCAGCCAAGCAGTGACCAGGAAGCGCGTCATGAAGGGGCGCCTCTGTGTGTGTATGTATGTATGTATGTGTGTGTGCATATATGTGTTTAAATGCAGATGAGGAGGGGTAGGAAGAGAATGCGAATCTATCAAGCATAATTGTGACCACAGCCGGGTAGGGCACATCTAAATACATCTTACTGGCCAGCGACATACAGAGTTGCATGCAGGCTGCTGAACATGCGATACTGCCTGCTTCACCTTAAGTTCTTTTTCGATCGGGCCCGAGTAATAGGCTGATTGTGCTGGCCAACAAGGTAATACTGGATGGCAAGGATACCAGCACAAGCACTCCACGCAACCATGCATGCAGCAAGGATGCCTTAGATAGGCAAAAGGCAAACACTCACGTCATTGTTGCTGTTGCCTGCCAGGAGGTTCCTGCCCCTGCCGTTGCCCCCTCCGTTGCTGTTGCCCCCTCCTTCATTACCATTGCCACCTCCTCCATTTCCGTTGCCCCCTCCTTCATTCCCGTTGCCACCGCCTCCATTTCCGTTGCCTCCTCCTTCATTTCCTTTACCTCCTCCTCCTTTACCGTTGCCTGTATGTATATAGAGGTCAGTGATTTGTGACATAGGGAAGGCTACAGAAGTGAAATGTTTTTGATTTTGAGTGCACATGCTGGCTGGATGGTGCTCAGCTGTGTGGGAGGTACCTCTGTATGTGCCTATAAAAGCACTCCTGAAACTAGGCAAAGCCTGGCAGAAGGCTGCACCAGACAGATTAAAATATACCCCTTAGTTCCCTAACTCCATTTCCTACCATCGCTCATAAAAACAATGGGAAAGAGCACTGTTGTTATCCACGTTTCCCCCTCCCCTCTTCACCTCCACGCTTATTTGTTGAAGCTCAAACTCACATGATTTATTCTGTCGACGTTTATTTTGGTGCCCTTTTCACCCCCTACCTTCCCATCTCTCCACCCTTGCTACCCCCCCCCTCCCATCTCACCTCCACCCTTGTTTCCGTTCCCCGCTCCTTTCTCGCCTCCGTTGCCACCTCCTGCAAAGTGAAAACACGTCACACATACTGTTGGTGTAGCTCAAACAGATTAACCAGCCAGAGGAGAGCAGGTGCCAATTCTAGTTTTCAGAAAAGCTAGTGATTCCTGATCAGGTCACAGCTACTGGAGTCCTGCTCGCCACTTCCTGCTGAGCTACTGCAGCACAGGCACCAACCGAGTTCCATACAGTCCCCACTTCTTGGCCGCATAGACTTGAATAAAGCAGGTGAGGTCAAGATTTACTTTTGTGTTGCTGGAAGATCAGAACCAAGAATCGGCATCGCAATACCGAATAAACCAGAATCACGCCTGCTTGATCTGTGCATCCTAGAAGTGTTGATCAAACTCTGGAAGGGGAAACGGAAAATTTGACGCAATGAACCCCCGCAAGCATAAGCACATCAAGTTTTTTGGGCCTTTCTAAAGTGGAGCAAGCACACTTGTAAAGTGGAGCAAGAACACATATGAATTCGAGTAAGCACACCGACCTGGGCTGAGGGCACCCAACGCCTTTTGAAGGGAAAGGGACAGAGTTTCTTCGTCTTCATCCGCCATACCGTTCCGGTTCAGATCACCGATTAGCAAGCTGGTCACTGTAGGGATGACGATTGGCAGCAAACACGTGCGTGTCAGAAGTGCAGGAAGTTAGGCTTTTAAAAAGCCTGCCACGCTGCAGTTCAAATCACCATGAACCAAGCTGTTTGCTGTGAGGATGAAGATGGCAGCAGGGAAGAAGAAGATGGCAGGAACGCGTGTTAGATTGCAGCACATTTGAAGCTTGTTCAAGGTGCAGCAAGTCTGATACTTCATTTGACGAGACCAGCAAGGTGAAACAGAGGACAGACGTGGAGGATTACTGATATACGCAAACCACTCAGATGTGTAGGCACGTAAGAGGACCCATGCAAGCATCACGAGCATATGCACCAGTGGCACCATTCTCGAAGTACCTCATTACTCATTATCTCACAAAACGCACACAGTCACACGCACACACACACATCAGTCGTGCCGTCCCTGTAGCGAAGGTGGTGATAGCAACAGTACTGATCGGACACACACACACACACACTCTCACCAGTGGAGCCATTCTTGTAGTAGGGAGCCAGGAGGATGTCGCCCTCAGGAAAGTTGTCCTTGCCAGAAAAGCTGCCGTCGTTGGTGTTGTCAGCATCCCATATCTCAGGGTGGTTCATCCAGAACCCGGGGCCACGGGGGCACACAGGCTTCAGATCTGTTCAACAAAAGCATGGCAGTCATTGCAGTGCACAGATGAAGCTGGGCACACACACGTACATACACGCAGGGGGCAAACAGGCTTCAGATCTGTACAACAGAGACATTGCCGTGCAGGGATGAAGCTGGGTACAAACACATACATACACACACGGGGGGGCACAGGCTTTAGACCTACACAACAGAGACATTGCCGTGCAGAGATCGAGTTGGACACACACACACACGTACGTACACACCCATGCAGGCACACAGGCTTCAGATCTGCATAGCAGAGACATTGCAGCGCAGAGTTGAAGCTGGATACACAAACACACACATACATAAATGCACGCACAGAAATGCACATGGGCTTCAGATGTGCAAAACACACGCATACACGTTTAAGGACATGGGATATCTGGGGCAGCACCTGCTGATGCAGGGCCTTGACACCCAAAAGGTGGCACAGCATGTTTCTGACCAAAACAACATACGCATGAAAACAGGGGTGCAAGCAATCAGGACAGGTGTAATGAGGAGACACTTCTGACAGAACACTCTCCTGATTAGGTGTGGTGAAGAAGCCTCTCCTAGGATAAAACTATAGACCACGCTGTCACACCCACCACAGGACGCCAGATCAGACAAAGCAGCCTCGGTGGAAATGTCGTCAATGCTTCCAAGCAGTGCACGCTGAGCATTGATGACAGCAATGGATGTACTGGCGTCGGCATCCTGAGAGATATAGGAGGTGGGGGTAGGGCGGAAAAAGCGGTGAGGTGATGCGATTGTGAGAGCAGTTCAGTGAGTGGCGATCCAGAGGTCAGGATGAACTAGTGGTTACCTTGTTGGAGGCTTTTAAATGGTTTCGTATGGAGCACTGGAAGACCCCGTTTGGGCATGAAAGCGACAAGCCAAAGCAAAGATGCACTACAGATCTACGTCCTTACAAACCTGGTGAGCACAACAGACCTACACCGGTGAGCTCCACAGACCTACACCGGGGAGCACAACAGACCTACACTGGTGAGCACAATAGACCTGGTTTTACATGGCTTCTGTTGAGTATTTTTCAGCCAGCTGTTCGTGTGCCTTTTGATTTTCTGGTAGCTATTTGGCGTCCTGTTCATGTATTCCTTCTCCTGGCCTCCCCATTTTGGAGATGTACTTGAATATTTCGGTCTGAGGAGGAGGAAGCCTTTTAAAGCTGTGCATAGGGTTTAGGATTAAAAATTTGTCAACAACCTACCTCAAATGTCAGAACTGCACTCAGAGCATCCAGAGCACCCTCCAAGGCAGACACTGATAGCAGTGCCATCTTGTCCTCTGTACTCAGACTGGACGTCTCATTTAAGGTGTTGCGGATTGCCGCCAGCGTCAGGGCTTCCTGCCAACGAACGAAAAAAGGTGGAAAAAGCAGGTCAAGCAAGTTCATGGCTTCCTACCAACGAACGAAAAACAGTGGAAAAAGCAGGTCAGGCGATTCGTGGCTTCCTGCCAACGAACGAAACACGGTGGACTAAGCAGGTCAGGCGATTTGTGGCTTCCTGCCAACAAACAAAAAACAGTGGATTATGCAGGTCAGGCGATTCGTGGCTTCCTGCCAACGAACGAATAACAGTGGAAAAAGCAGGTCAGGCATTTCGTGGCTTCCTGCCAACGAACAAAGCACAGTGGAAAAAGCAGGTCAGGCGATTCGTGAATCATGACCAGCGTAGATAAGGAAGTCATGGTGTTGTAGGCCTTTTGCCAGCGGAAAGCAGCAATGACAAAAGGTTGTCATGAATGGGCGTAATCTCTTTATCTTAAATAGAAAGTTAAGTTTGTCTTAAGTAGGAATTAAGGTCTGCAACGTTCATGCATGGCTCACAACACACACATGTACTGCTCACACACACACACACACACACTCACATGCAAAGACACTCACATGCACGCACATTTACACCCACCCACCCACACACAACACCCACGCACACAAATGCAAGCACACACAAACACAAACCAGCACAGCCCAAACCCCGGCCCACCTCCAGCACAGCGTGTGTGTCATTGACGCTCAGGGGCCCTGTGAAGTTAACCGCACGTTGTAGTTCCGTCAGAGTTTGTGCCGACAAGTAGCCAGGGCAAGGGGGGTGCACGGTGAGCGTGCTGTTGACGCACGCGGCACCACCAAAGGCATCGTAGGCGCACACGTAGGGCGTGTAGGTGCCTCGTCCGTTCAAGGCCACCAGGGTACGTGTGTTTGAGCTGCTGCGGGGGCTGGTGAGCAGCTGGTTGGCAGGGTTAAGGAGTGGCTGGGATGTGTTGGACACCTGTGAGGACACCGCAGGTGGTTGATGAAGGGGATCATTATCCCTTGAAGGAGTAGGGATTAGGAGTGGCTGGTATGTATTGGACACCTGTGTGGGCATGCACGTGGTCGATGAAGAGAAGAGGTAGGAATTGGTGCGTGGCTGGAGATTAGTATGATTGTGGCAGTGTGCCTTGTGTGGTGCGAGGGGAATAGAAGTAGTGTGGAAAGGAAAGGAAGAGGTGATTAGCCTGGTCTGCAGGAAGAGTATTAATTTTATGTACCCATTCTGCTACGATAACTCGTCTTCATCTTGCCCCTCCTTGGGACCATTTGGAATAGACAATTCTTCCTTGCCTAACACACCAATGGTGACTGTGCTTCAGGAGGGGGAAATGAACAGGAAGTATTCAGCTTGCACACCCAACCAGTACAAGAGTTGCAGCAGGGAAGTCAGCCAAAACTCGGCAGAGCAGGAATGTTCTAAAACATCGCATTCTAAAACAGACCGTGGTAAGTCGTGCTAAAGGTCCAGGTATCACTCACCTCTAATAACTGGGAGGCGTTGCTGAGAAAGCCAAATTCGTACGTGAGCTGCATCTCAGCAGCATCAGAGGCACCACTGACATCAAAGCCTAATGCGGTTACATTAAAGGCAACACCCGGGAATGTTACATTGGGCCTGCACACAGCAATTTGGAAGCAGACGGGACACAATTGTTAGTGTGTGTGTATGTGTGTTTGCTTGAGTATGTGCGTGAGTGTGTGAGTTTGTATAATTATGTCGTCAACAATGACAGAGAATAATCATTTAAGTACAGAGCAGCATTTAATGAGTGAGCAGCAACGTTCCGTCTTTCTACCGAACACCTACGATGAAATTTGAAGGCACTCTGTAGCATTGCACACCGGGGGTCCAATAGGTGGTGGTGCCGGGGGTGGGGGGGGAGGATAGGAGGATGGGTACACTGCGAGGTGGAGGTGTGCGTGTGGTATGGATCGTTAGAAGGCTCAGCAGCATATCGGTTGGTACTGCAAAGGAGACTGGAGAATACAAGGGCAGGCGTTGGAATGATGAACAATGTGCACACCACGTGGTGCAAGCTCAAGGAGAGTTGTTTGAACAGACATCGCGTTTTTGGTGCATGATGCTTAATGTAACGCGTCATCACTTCCAGGATTATGGCAACTGGGCATGTATTTTGGGGACTGAGAAGTAGGTAGCTACTGGCAGCTTCCACAAAATGTTCTGCACATCACAGGCAAAACGAGCCTTGCCCGTGATGGGCTGGAAGCGTTCATGGTTCACTGGGCGATCATTTGTGAGCAGAGGGTGACGACGGCGGGAGGAGTTTGTGGTGTGTCGACATTGTGAGAACGAAGTTCGGTCGAAGTTCGCTTGCAACGTTCTGCGAGCCATCACCGTACACCCACCTTGCGCGTAAGACGTGGGCGCCGTCGTGAGTATGATCAATATGCTGCTCAGCAAGGGACCCGCCATCATCGATGAAGGCCGCATGAAGGTCGGTGTTGGTGTCTGCGAAGCCTGAGCTTGATGTTGGGATATTTAAATAAAAGTGAACTTTAAGTCATGAATTACTGCGATGTGTACCTTTTCATATTGCATTTACCATCAAATTCACATGCATTTATTTCATCGGTCTGGAGCTCGTAAATGTGAAACACACACACAGACATAAACACACAACACACACACACGCACGCACGCACGCACGCACGCACGCACGCATGCACGCACGCACATACGCACGCACACACACACACACGCACGCACGCACCCACACACGCACGCATGCACGCGCGCACACACACACACATATATACACACACAGACACTCACACACGCGCACACACAGATACACACACAACCACATACACGCACGCACACACGCATGCACACACACTCGCACACACGCACGCACTTTAATACGCACACACACACACACACACACACACACACACACACACACACGCACACACACACACACGCAAACACAATCACACACACGCAGAGT
>Ga0307942_1001031_pt1 | contig 21507 bp, 24 predicted proteins | sample OrgLakmetagen175_FD_201846 | JGI IMG/M metagenome (GOLD analysis project Ga0307942, IMG submission 201846) | Saline water microbial communities from Organic Lake, Antarctica - #175 | ecosystem: Environmental > Aquatic > Non-marine Saline and Alkaline > Saline | place: Antarctica: Organic Lake... | reverse complement strand
GGGGAGGAGCGCCTGAAGATGTGATTGGGGCTGGGAGCTCAGGGGTGGGAACTGAGGACGCTGGAGTTGAGGCTAGAGGAGGAACGAAGGGGGGGGTCGGAGCAGGAGCTGCGGTTAATGAGGCCATGGGGGGTGCTGATGCAGAGGTTGGCCATGAGGACATGGGAGGGTCAGAATCAGAGACGGAGGTTGGAGATGAGCCTAGGGGGGGGGCGTGTGCAGTTCTGTCGATGGAGCTGAAGGGACTGTCTTCAAACAGTGTGTTTGTTACGGTTTGGTCCAGCATGCCTGCCATGCGCACACCGGAGAGGGCACTCCTGCATGCAAGGGGGCAATCAGGGTACGCATGTGGGGGCTAGAAAGAGGGTGCGCATGTGGGTGCTAGAAGGAATAGTGTGCATGTGGGTGGTAGAAGGAGGGGTGTGCATGTGGGTGGTAGAAGGAGGGGTGTGCATGTGGGCGCTAGAAGGAATAGTGTGCATGTGGGTTCCAAGAGGGGCAGCTCAGGTGTAAGACTGACGATAAAGTGGAATGGGGATTGTGGAGCTTGTCAATGGAGGTAATGCTCATATTGCTGTGGTGCACGAGCTGCTTTGTAAGAGGTTTAGCCCCGGCTTTGGTGGTATTTGGAATAACAGCTTTGGAGCAGCACTTGGTAGTGAGTGCTTGGAATGGCCATCACACATTTGACACGGCAATCAAGCACAAAGGTGTCAAGGTTACAATGCAAATTTTGCTTTGACTTGCCAATGCTGCATGGATGACAATGGAAAGAGGTGAGGTGATCAATAGAAAAGGAGTGCTCCTGATTAGGGAATGTTGAGGTACATTTTGGAGGACTTACACACCATTGGCAAGCCAACAGGGAATGGAATATGCATGGCTTGACAAGGTCAAAGTTCAGTGCATGCACATGCAAAGCAGGATGACCTCCACCCCCGACCCTTCACCATCCCTTGCAAACTGTTGCTACCCTACACTACTTTTTGACGCCACATGGGCTTTTTTTGACGCCGCATGGATTAAGAAGATGTTGCTTCAGGGAGGCTGCCCTAAGCCTGTCTCCAACCTGATTCTTAGGACGTGTGCATGGCCTCATGTGTCTGACATTTTACACTAAAACAACGCACTCACTGCCCATTCTGGTCTTGATTGCTAATTAATTTGCTCTGCACTTGCACATACATTGATTGACTCGTAGCTGTGCAACAACCGCCTATTTTTGGCTGACCTACACGACTCGCTCAGCAAGGTTGCATGTCTGCCCAAATGCACAGAAATGCAGCTGCATAAACATAACATACCTACTTTTTGGGGCGGAGCCCCCCGGGGCGTAGTAACTTAATGTTCACTGCAGTCAACACTGCGCTCTCAAAGAGTCAACACTGAAAGAATAGAGCATTGAGCCAGCAAGGCAACCTTACAGTGAAATTTGAAACAAAAGCCAATTTTGCGCTGATTCCGGAACACCCCGGTCAAACCCCCCTCCACGCGCAACCCCTTTGGGGTCGCGTGTCTTTGTTCCCCCCGGGATGCAATTGGGTGTATTGATCATATATTTAGAATGTTACCCATCATATTCTTAGCCCTTCTTCTCAGTAGTGGTGTCGTTGAGTGTGGTAGAAGGCCGACCGACCCCAACACGCTAGCAGCACTTGCAGCAGCAGAGCAGAGACGGCAGCAGCTTCACAGCACTCGGGAGGACAGGCGAGCGAGGGCCCAGGAGAGGACCCGCGTCCAGCACTTGGCACAGCACTTTGAGCAACAGTCTCAGCCTGGCATTGCCACTCAGCATGCACCAGCAGAGCAAAGACGGCAGCAGCTTTACAGCACTCGGGAGGACAGGCGAGCGAGGGCGTATGGAGCTCAGGCGTTCAGAGGAGCAGTTCAGATGGATTGCGGCCCCCCTGAATTGCTCGCTCACCCGTAAGCACACAGCTGTTGAGGTATGGAGTCATCGGAGGTCTTACACACCATTGGCAAGCAAACAGCTTCAGACACGGTATGGTATGACAGGGACTGTGCAAACGCAAGAGCGGGGGCCCGGGAGAGGACCCGCGTCCAGCACTTGGCACAGCACTCGAAGCAACAGTCTCAGCCTGGCATTGCCACCCAGCATGCACCAGCAGAGCAAAGACGGCAGCAGCTGGGGGGACAGGCGAGCGAGGGCCGTATGGAGCTCAAGCGTTCAGATGGATTGCAGCCCCCCTGAATTGCTCGCTCACCCGTGAGCACACAGCTGTTGAGGTATACATCGGAGGTCTTACACACCATTTGCAAGCAAACAGCTACAGACACGGTATGGTATGACAGGGACTGTGCTAATGCAAGAGCATAGAATTGTCTAACTCATTTGAATGCCGCTCTTCATTGCAAAGACAAGGCTGCCATCTCAGAAATGGTTGAACAGGAGTAGTGGGGTGCAGAGGGAGTGCAGCCCCCCCTGAACCACTCTCACTACATTAGGTACAGCTTCAATGCAGGTTGCAGCGCAGGCTCCGCCCCATTTTTTGTGATCCGCAGGATCACACCCTACTTTTTTAACACACTCGTCCTGCACACACACACACACACACACACACACACACACACACATCCATATCTACCTCCCGCGCATAAGCCCATTTCTACCTAGGATTACATCAGGCCTATTCTGCTTCTACAAGATAGGAATGCCTGTAGTTCAAAGCAGCTCCCTTTTTCCAAAAAGGAGCGTAATTGCTGCCTGCACAATTTTTCCTTTTGACACACTTTTGTCAATGACGCCAGGCATACCTGTCCGATTCGACTGAGCCACACTCAGGGGACAACGCAGACAGGCAATCCAGCAGACTTTTCCGCGTCCGGCAGCCCGCTTCTCCTTCACCATCTGAAACGAAAGGAAAAGTTATGTGTAAGAGGTCATGACATTCCAAGCGTTGAGTGAGGAAAGGAGAAAAGTTTCTAAGTCGTGTCCGGCAGCCAGCTTCTCCTGCACTACCTGAAACAAAAGGAGTGTCTACGAGTTTTAGCGATCATAGCATTCCAGGCAATTATTGAGGAGAGGGGGGTGAAATCTCCCAAAAGCAGCTTTCAGGCCCGCGGCTGAAGGAGCCCTTAAACTCTCTTTGCAGACAACAGAAAACAAGCTACCTCTAGCTGTTGCCTGTAACATTATCAGCACTTGCACATATATAGGAGGGAAGAGCATCGACAACCAAACCTGTCACGCTACCTCCCCCTGAGACAATATAAAATTTTAAGCTTCGGTATGAAAGTGCTATAATGAGAAAAAGCCTGTGCTGTATCACAGCCTTGTGCTGAGTGGCTTATGATCATTTGCTGCACGGGCATATATGATCACGATATGCTAAGGCTTGGATGAAAGGATTGGAGAGTTGAGCCTTTTTGCTTCCCATTTTACACTCATTACCCCCCGCCCTTGATTTGATTATCGACAATGCATGCCAACATTTCATCTTTCTCTGTGCTGAGCTCAACCTGTGCACTACCCTGCATCTGTTTCTGCAGGCAGCACCATCATTTAACATTACACACTACACACTACATACACACACACACACACACATTCCCCCACCCCCCACACACACATACATAAACGTATCCCAGCCCTCCCACACCCACACCTACACCCCCATCCCCACCCCTTCTCACGCACCTGAGTCAGCAGGCAGCAACGGTGTGTCTGACCCCAGCAAAGGCTCCCCTGTCTGCTTCTCCATCCCCCTTTCTTCCTGCATCACTGCTGCAGCGCACGCGTGCAAGGCAGTGCCTCCCTCGCTCCACGCCCCCGCCCCCCATGTGTCACCTCCAAGAACTGCTGCGGCTGCGGCTGCTTGCGGCGCACAGCTTGTAGAAGCACCGGCAAGGTCCTCGTCGCTGTCGTGCATCGAGCTGCTGCCGCCAAACAGCGCACAACTCACAGCGTCACCGATCTGCAAATATGTGTGCATGTGTATGCATGTGCGTGTGCGTGTGCGTACTACAATCAATTATCAATGGGGATATGGCTGCTCACACGATTTGCAAGTTGCGCAGGGCAGATCCTAATAAAATAAACACAATGCTTATACAAAGTATGAGTTGTGTTTTGTCAGTGCAACACCCTCGCTGCAGTAAGCTCAAAGTTGTGCACTGCTCACGGCATCGACAATCTGAGTCTGTGTATGAGCCAATTGAGTACATTGTTCCGTACACTGGCATGCATAATGGACAGCCCTCCTCCAAACTGCGCAGTCACAGCATCACACCTGACTCTCCAAGTCACGCCTTTGAAGTCACGCCTTTGAACGTTGCAATACAAAAGGGGGTTGCCATGCCAAATTAACGCTTGCAACTCAATCAATTTACAAAGGAGTGGCAAAGCGAAAAGGAGCACACATTGTAAGCCACTCCCTTTCTCAAGCGCTCCAAGTCAATGAAGGTCTGGAACGCAAGACGGGAAAACACGGCCTGAACCCCCTCCTGACAATAACCACAGGCATAGTTGCAAAAACGTCTTGCGTTCCAGCATCTGACAGTGTAATCTCCTTGAAGTTGTACGTGCATTTATTTTCTGCATGAGACAGCACACATCTCACATGCTGCACAGAGGCTGCACATGCACATGCTGCACATGCTGCACTGAGGCACACACATGCTGCACATGCTGCGCATGCACATGCTGCACATGCACATGCTACACATGCTACACATGCTGCACAGAGGCTGCACGTGCATTGATTGGCACCAGACAACACACAACTTTTAAACTGATCACATAGTTCGTACATGCAAAGCAATGGGTTCCCTCATGTAGATGTAGATGGGTGTTTGCGCACATGTGCTTATACATAGGGCTGGCCAGAACTGTATATATACGCGTATATATACGGTATTTTGGTGGTATTTTGGCAGGGAAATCACCAAATATACGGTGTATATACGGTGTATATATACGGTTCTGGTCAACCCTGCTTATAGCCCATGATGACGTGGACATTCTAATAATTGGATGATACGGATTGTCCACTCGTAGCAATCAAACCGAGAAAGGATAAACATTGCTCAGCTGGCAAGACAAGTGCGCTTTCTATACTCTGTTTCACTCTTTAAATGTTTGCAAAGAATTGTTTTACTATGATGTTTCTATGATCTGTTTCACTCTTTACATGTTTGCAAAAAAACTGTTTTACTATGACATTCGAGCAGGCAATTTTCTGCTGTGTACATGGGCACATCCAATCGTGCATTTGTCTCTTAAAAACTGTCCACTCAACAATGAGTGTGTCTAAGCACCCAGGTCCACACTTGCATCCTCCAAATAAACATATGCCCCCACACACAATAATGCACAGGAGAGTAAAGATAGACATACACACAATAATGCACAATAATGCAAGGAAGGATACGCCCACACACACAATAATGCACAGGAGAGGAAAGATAGCCTTCCAAACACACCCACACGCATAGACGTACCAAGCCATGCAGCAAGGGGCTCAGGAACTCTGGCCTATTTCCTGGGCTGAGGGAAGAAGGCGACAGGGTGACGGAGGATGTAGGAGTGTGGGGCAAAGGGGTACTGCACGTGTGTGTTGTGTTGTGCGTGAGTGTGTACTTATGTGTATGGGTCTGTGTGTGCGTGCTGATATGTTTGTGTGCCATGGAATGACATCAGATGCGCTAACAGTGCCCTGTGTTCCTTTCAGGTACGTAGTCATGCTTATGTTGATCTGCACATGCACTTAGTCATGCTTATGTTAATCTGCACATGCACTTGGTCATGCCTATGTTTATCTGCACACGCACTTGGTCATGCTTATGCTAGTCTGCACAGCTCTTGCTTGTCCTTGCCAGCTCCTTACACGTATGTGTACGCACCCATTCACGTTGCTAGGGCATCCAGACACCATCATATTGTGCGCATGAAAAAGTACCCGCCAACCTCAGTAAACAGCATCCAAGCACCAACAACATCAAAGCAAACAGACAACAACAAATCTAATGCTGACACAACTGTGTGGCTGCGTTTCGTGGTCATATTGGGGGATGGTTTGACTTCCTCCATGTTATTACTACCTGCGCAGTAACGTCTTTACATGCCTGGAGGGAAAAAGGAAAAACCACGCAGTGAAAAACACTCCCCACATTAATAAAGGAAAAGGAGTCACTTTGGTATTGGGTACCGTTGTAATACCTGCAACTCTAAGGTAAGGGAGGAGGCACTCCCACATCTATGGCGTCTGAGCCCACCCGCAAGTTGCACCAGCACACACACAGTGTGCTTGCGTACTACATACCTGGGTAAGGGAGGAGGCAGCCCCAGATCTGCGGCGTCTGAGCTCACATTTTCCCAAGATATAACAAGAGTAAGGTTGGCCTAAACTGTATATGCACACCGTATATGACCGTATGTACGGTAAAACCCCTGCTAACAATACCGTACATACACCGTATATACGTATGTATGTGTGGTTCTGGCCAGCCCCAAACAACACCTGAAACGCACACTTGTTTACGAGCTACGTACCTGGGTAAGGGAGGAGGCAGCCCCAGGTCCATGGCATCTGGGCCCACAAAGTGGGGCAGCATGGGCGTGTGAGGGCGGTAGTCCTTATAGCCGTCGTGAGTGCGGGAGGTGGGCACAGGCCGAGCACTCCCTGACAACAGGTGCCCTCTCCCTCCACTGACTCTAACGCTGAATCCCTCCCTGTCTTCTGTGGGGAAACCACCACCACCACCACCACCACCACTAAGACCACTACCACCGTCTCCAACACTGCTTTCAGCACCTCCATTTCTGCCGCTGCCGCTGCTCCCGCCTCCACTACCACAGTCGTGCCTGCTGCCTAGCCCTCCCTCTCCAAATTTGCTCCCCTCCTCCAGGTCATCCTCCTCAATTCTAACCCCCTGAAACCCATTTCCATGCACTGCTGCTGCTGCTGCTGCTGCTGCTGCTGTGGTTGGTACTGCTGCTCCTGCTTCTGCTGCTGCTGTTGGTGGTGACCCAGCTGGCGGGTCTGGGGCACAGCATGCAGTAGACGTGTCACGCCTGTCAGCCTCCGCCCGCACGAGACCCATCAGAGCTGTGCCCTGCCGTCGAAGAATGGAGGATTTCCATATTTTAAGCGAAGGTAGACTATGTCACACACACACACACACACACACAAACACACACACACACAACACACACACACTACCGTGGCTTCATGTGCCTGGCTCTTACTCTTGAATGTGGTGCCATAATATTGCTTTTGAGTGCCTAAACAGTGCTACAGCGGCTTCATACGCCTGATCCTTACTTTCATATGTGGTGCTATGATCCTTGCTTTCATATGTGGTGCTATGATCCTAACTTTCATGCGCCTGATCCTAACTTTCATATGTGGTGCCTAGGTAGTGCTTCAATCATTCCTAGACAGCGCTTGTACATAAACAGCTCTCAAAACACCTGCTGTTGAAGGGCGGAGTGTAGGACCTGTTCAACAACGGCAGGATGGCAGCTGCTGCAAACCTCATCGTCTTCTTGAGCATACGCACGAGAGCTGCTGACAAGGCCACTGCTCACGCTACTGCTGACCCCCTGCCTGCTGCTGCCGCTGCTACCACTGCACATGGGGCTGTGGTCTTCAATGGTGTGAGGTTGCAAGGACTCTTTGCCAGCAGCACCTGTGCATGGGTCAGTCCGTTGCATGTGTGTTTGTGTCAGTGTCCTTGTACGTAAATGTGCGTATGTGCTGCTAGTGGCAAAGTGGTTGCGTGCGGGTACGTTAGGGATGGCACATAGCCACCGCCTGCAAAATGTGCACCGTGCAAGCATGTCAAGGTGCTGGACCAAGCTGGGTGGGCAAGCAATCAAAGGGAGCGGAGCATGCAAGCATGCATACCAAGGTGCTGGACCAAGCTGGGTGGACAAGCAACCATAATGTGTTGTGCTAAGGATAGGTAAAGACGTGTGCGCTCACGATTGATGAAGGCCTTTGCGCTCACCGGAAAGACCTCCCTCAGTCGGCTTGGACGTGGGGAACAGAACAAGAGTCGAACCCTCTGCTACCAATGGCGGGCCCTCCTCTGTCATTTCACCGCCCTTCTCTTCATCAGCTGCCAGTGCACAGCTTTCCTCAGCAAACTCTGCTGACGTATTGAGTCCTTCCTCGTGCACTGCTGCCAGCGTAGGACCCTCCTCTGTCCTTACAACGCCCTCCTCTTGTCCTGCTGCTGGTGCCATATCCTCTCTTTCATCCGCTGCCTGCGGTTCGGGTGTGGCCTCTTGATCACACAGGTGTGAGTGTGAGGCAGAGGCAGGACACACACTGTGTGAGTCTGCACGTGAGGTTGAGCCGGGAGAGGGATCCAGAGATCCACCATGTGACGGCGAGTGCGAGGCCGAGTTGGAAGAAGGATCGGAAGAGGCACACGGCGGAGACAGAGAGGGTTCGAGCTGAGGGGCGTGTGGCGGTCGAGGAGGAAAGCACGGAGGGAGAGGCAGGGGTTGTGAGTGTGCGTTATGCAGTTGCTCCTGCTCCTCCTGCTGCTGCGGGCTGTTAGGAGATACAGGAACAGGTTGTGCCACCTGCTGCTCCTCCTGCTGCTGCGGGCTGTTTGGAGATGCAGGAGCAGGTTGCGCCACCTGCTGCTGTTCTTGCTGCTGCTGCTGCTGCTGCACTTCTGGTGGAATGAGCAGTGGGCGTGTCAGCTGCAGCTGCGTAACTGCATGGTTGCTACCACTCCCCTCACCTCCACAACCAAGAAGGCGACCACGGCTAGCACTGTAAGTATTGCCCTCTTGTGCGTGCATGAGCAGAAGGGGTGAGGCGTGAGGCAGTCCAAAGCGAGCGGCAATCCTTGCCAGGAGCACGTCTTGGTCGCTGTTGCCTGCATTTGTGCAGGTATACGTGTATGTGTGAGTGTGTGTGTTTGAGTACATGTGCGTTTATGTGTGTCATTGTGTGCATATGTGGGTGTCTGTGCGTGTGTATGTTTGGAGTGAGTGAAAATTAAGAAAGACAGCTGTGAGCATGATTATCACATTGCTGGCCTCTCATTTATAGTGGATTCACCAAAACTTCAAGCCAGCCAGTCCCCATTAATCCTTAACCCACCCGATCCCAATCATTCTGGCCTGATCTGACCCCTTCTTGACCCATTTCTTGCTTTCTTCTTCCTTTTGCTGCTGACAATCCAGAGTAGCTTGCCTTAGGAAACCACGTGCTCTGCGCTCTACCAACCATAAAAAATTTCGACCCAATGACCACTGCACTCATAAGCATGGATAAGCGCCCCACTCAGCCCCCGTGAACCTCTCACCTGCCATCCCTCTGGGCATCATCCGCCCCACTTCTTCATGCTGCTGCTGCTGCTTGTCTGAAGCATCAACCCTCATGTCGCCCATACCAAGCAGGCCCTGCTTTTGTCCTGCGTGGTGCACATCAGTGTGGATTCACACACACTTGACAGACAATGAGGGCCTTTGTGATCTGGTGCGATTATCCTCTTGCACGGTGCACAACAGTGTGTGCTTGCATGGCGCATACCAGTGTCTCCTGTGCTGTGTGCAAGCGAGACCTGAAAGGTTTAAGCAAGCCTTCGTGATCTGGTGAGAACTATCTTCCTGCATTTTGCACACCAGTGTGTGGTGCAAGATCTCAGATGCCACTGCGGGTATTTTAGATAAGACGCGCGGGTGTTTAAACAACCGCAACAACCCTCGGGCCACGAAGCCCCCAGTTCTGTAAATCCTGACACTACAAAAGCAGGACTGTCTCTTATCGATGAGAGATGGCGCGTTACTTCCACAATTCAGTTTCAGGCAAGGGCATTCTGCGTTGAGATTCTTTTGTAGCCCAGCTACTTGAGCTTACACCTAGGGTTGGAGCCAGTCATGAGTAACGGATAGGTTTCCCTGCCTACCCTTGCAAGTACGTGCTTCCAGCCTCCAGGCACCCTCTGATCCGTGATCATGATCCTAATTTCATCCATAAGAACAATAGGAGCACTGTATACCTGGCGTCCTCCCGATCCCTAGCCGGCACGCTGCCTGAGCCGAGGATGCCGACAGGGCTCCGTTGACAGACGCCATCCAGCTGCTCAGGGCGTGCTGCAAAGACAGCTGCTGCGTGCGGAGCAGCGTAGGACCCTGGGCACTGTCACTGAGGGCATACCTGCTGCTGCTGCTGCTGCTGCTGCTGCTGCTGCTGCTGTGGCTACTGCTGCTGCTGTGAAGCATTGCCTGCTGCAGCGCGTAAAGCGGTGTCCTGCCACTCCCTGCTGCCAAAGTGAAAGCCAGCTGCTGCTGTTGCTGCCGCATTGATTGTTCCTCCTTGTGGTGTGCGTGCTCCTGATTAAGCTGCTGTTGCTGCTGCTGCTGCTGCTGCTGATGATGATGATGCGGCTGCTGCTGCGTGTTATCACTCTGCTGGTGGGTTTGATGACTGCTGTTTTTTAGGGTGCTGAGGTGCAGGGGTGGGTGCTGAGAGAAGTCATGGTCCACCTCATGCAGTAGCATTTTCTGCGCAAGGAGCCATGTGTGCACACGTGTGTGTGTGTGTGTGTGTGTGTGTGTGTGTGTGTGTGTGTGTGTTCAACATGTAACGGTGTAAGCACAAGTGTGGTTTGCCTAGTGCGTGATTAGAGATTGTCAAGTGGTGTGAATGCGTTATGAAGAAGATGAGTATATCCAGTGCGTGATTAGGAGGTTGTCACGTGGTGTGAGTGCGTTACGAAAAAGATCAGTATATCCAAAAACTCATAGCGCATGCAGCTTGCTTGAGTAGAAATATCTTGGCACACCCTAGCCTGGATCAGTAATGGCTGGCTAGGAGTAGAGATTTTCACCGGACACAATGCCCATTGTTCTCTTTCAAGCTTAACTAACACTTTGCATCGCAAACAAACACGCACCAACCTAGTCCCCCTTTCACCCTTTGCCCACGAGGCAGCGACGGAGTTTGTGTCAATGCCCCTTCGCTCACAACTAGCTTGCTTGTTGTGCCACAGGCCCACACATACGCGCGTTCGCACAAACGCACGCACACACACAAACACACATGCACGCACGCACACACAAGACTCACCAACCGCTGCCGCCAGGACACCCCCCCCTCATGCCCTCCCCCTCCTTGCTTGGGAGGCAGATGGGCAGGGGCAGGCACGCTTGGCGTTACAGACTGGGTCTGGCCTTGCAACAGTGTAGCATGAGTGAGAGGGGGAGGGGGGAGCAGCTGGCCACAGTCAAGGGGACCTAGGGCATTACGAGCAGCGTGAGTGAGAGGAGGAGGGAGGGAGGTGGAGCTGTCTCCATGCTGCTGAGGTGTGTCGTGCTGCTGCTGAGACGTGTGTTGCTGCTGCTGCGGTAGGTGATGGTGCTGCGGTAGGGTGTGGTGCTCCTGCTGAGAAGTGTGTTGCTGCTGCGGTAGGTGATGGTGCTGTGGTGGGGTGTAGTGCTGCTGCGGTAGGGGTTGGTGCTGCTGTGGTAGGGTGTGGTGCTGGGTGTGGGTGCATCGCGAGGGCGTGAAACGAGACAAGGCAGCCTGGATGCGCTGCTGGATCTGGTCACGCTCCCGCAGCAGCGCACGGCTGCGCGTTAGTAATGCCTGGGGTAGGTGGGAGGCGTGTTTGTATGTATGAGGACATGGGTGTGGGTGGTATTGGGATGTGAACAGCTGAGCGCTAACAACTAGGGATGGCCAGAACCATATTTAAACGGTGTATTTACATCAATTTTGACAGGGAAATCGCCAGATATACGGCGAATATATACGGTTCTGGCCAACCCTACTAACAACGCATGGAGAGGTGGTAAGCAGTACATGATGATATATAAGGATATAAGGATACTTTCCTGCTAAATGTTAAGAATTTTGCAAATGTTACAATTACACTGTTTACACATATTATGAATATGGCCAATCACGTCAAGATCCAACTCACCCCTGCCACTGCATCCACATCGTTCACGTCCTGTTGTTGCTGTTGATTCTGTTGCTGTTGCTGCTGCTGTTGCTGCTGCTGCTGAGCCTCCCCTGGTACATCTGCAAGGACCGAGGTGAAAAACCACGTCTGCGAAGAGGTAAGTGCAGAAACGCACCAGCTGCGTAAAGGTGCCACAATTTTCTACTGTGCCTTTGTAACGTCTGCAGCGTCAGCAAAAGGTTGCCGCCGCTGCCACTGCTTCACGTATCGAGCCTGGTCTTCAGATTTGTAGTAAGGAACAAACACTGCATTCTTGTCTTGTTACAATCCATGCATGTGCCATAATAACAATTTGATGCTAATGTTATAACACACACACATATATACACACACATACACACACATGTGCGGGTGAACGTATTGAAGCATGTCCGATCATCCTTGGGACCTGCTAGCAAATACAGCTCAGCTTTTTGGCCCGTCAATGCAGGTATCCAATACATTACACTCTGACCAGGCCTGCTTGCCTTTGAATTGCAGGTTCGTATCAACCGCATCATTGTTGAAATGCGCTATACATCCAGCACCTTACTCTCCCCTACCTTGGAACTGCTGGGCTGCATCAAACTTACTGCCCAATAGTAGGACCCTGATCGTGCATGCTTCCCAATCTGCTACGTTCCATCCCGTACCATATATTTTGGTCCGCCAATTCAATCGAAAGCTGCAAGGACCTTGCACGGTGCTTGTGACAACCTCACCTAAGCATCTCAGTTTCAATCGAGTTGCTTCTTGTCGCTCTTTTCTCTCCATACCAAATTAATAACATGGATTGTGTGCTTCCCATCATGAGCCTCTTCACACCATCAATACTCATATTTCGAACCTTTGTGTGCTTGCTCATATCCCGTATCCTGTACAGGTACACTAGACTATGGAAACAGAGGCATGGCAAGTGACACGTGACCAAACTTGACAAAGATGGCCCATGATGACGCACTACCTAACTTGACATCTCTTGCACGTCCTCTGTCACCATCTTTTCAGGGTTACGAATAAGGTCGGCCAAATCCATGCTCATACTTATGCGGTGCACGTATGGTGCTTCTGGCCGGTAACTGTTGCAACAATCAATCACATACGAAAAATACGAATGCTTTAGCCAACCCTTTGTGTTATTTAACATATATTTTGCAATTCTTGTTTGCTTTCGTTTTCAGTATGTCTTTTGAAGGAGGTCAGAAGATATGTAATGCTAACTTACAACCTTGTAAGTACCGTACCTTGCATGCCCTGCGCACCATCCTCGTCAGTAGCTATTTGGAGGGGCAGAAAGGGGGAGCGCTGCTGCCTGGGACGTGGAGGCTCTTCTCGGAAGCGCCTGAGTGGGCACACAATAGCCGACTATTATCAGGAAACAATAAAACTAAGCACTGCATACCAGCACTGCCTACGGGCTTAAATGCCATATACACACTTGCCTGATTGCCTTTTTACTGAGGTGCGTGGGCAGGCGAACACACACACGTGCACACACATACACATACACACACCCAAACGCACCAGCCCTTCCCCCCCTCCCACACACGCACACTCACACATACTCACACACACACAGTCGCACACACATGCACACAAATTTGCACACTTCCACACCGTATGAGCTCCGCCATGTGCCCCCGAGGCGTGTGCCCCTCCTGTGCATTGCCCTGGTGGTCAATGCTGACGCCTGTAGCAGCAGCTCCGTTTGACCCTCTTGGCTGTGCAGATGTAGACACTGCCCCATTCACTTGTTGGCCCTGTAGTGCAAATCATTAGCACATCCCCAGTATGAGCAAAACTTATGCGTGGAGGACATGCACACACAGGGAAACACGGTATCATGCAGACGTGACGGCGTTGTCCTGTTCTGACGTACACATATGTTCATGCATATACACACATACGAAAGGGTGTGTATGTGAGGCAGCAGTGAACGCCAGGTGCTTGTGAATTTGCTTGAATGTGTGTGTGTGTGTGGGCTGAGAGCAAGATTACAAGCGCAAATGACTCTGCGTGCGTCGAGAAATGGTGCCAAAGTAGAGCTTCCAGGTGTCAACCAATATTTCGTACAACAGGGCAATGATGCAGGGTGTTGTGATTCAAAGACTTCTTTGAGGTTAGTCCCTCACACTCCCTGCTTAATGCAAAGATCAAAAAGAGCCCCATATCATTAGTTTGTTAAAGATCGTGGGGACCTCTGCTGGGTGGAATGGCCGGACAAAGTGCACACAGACCACACTCCAAGTACAAACACACACACAGCCCCCCCCTCCGTATATCCTTATCTGCCTGAGCTCTGCAACTGATCACACTGTCAGCCTTACTAAGCACTGCAGTGTACAACAGGTTGCTTAGCACTGCAGCGTACAACAAATTGCTAAGCACTGCAGCGCACCACAAGTGGCTTAGCACTGCAGTGTACAACAAGTGGCTTAGCACTGCAGCGCACCACAAGTGGCTTAGCACTGCAGCGCACCACAGGTTGCTATGCACTGCAGCACACCACAGGTTGCTAAGCACTGCAGCGCACCACACGCTGCTAAGCACTGCAGCACACCACAAGTGGCTTAGCACTGCAGTGTACAACAAGTTGCTTAGCACTGCAGCACACCACAAGCTGCTAAGCACTGCAGCACACCACAACCGTGAACACACCCACCTCCTCTTTCGTTTGCGCTGAGCAGCTTGCCTTTGCAGGTATAGGGCACGTGCACAGTGCAAACTAGGTATACTATGACACACAACTCGTTGCAACCTACAACCACACTCACACACACACACGCACCTCCTCATCCGTCTGCGCTGAGGAGCTTGCCTTAGCAGCAACAGGGCGTGCGTGGCTGCGGTACTGCTGCTGTAGCTGCTGCTGGTAGTGTTGTTGCTGCTGTTGCTGGCGCTGCTGCTGCTGCTGGAGCTGCTCCTGGCGTTGCTGCTGCTGCTGCTGCGTGTGTGGGTGGAGTACTTGCACAGGCTGCACATGCTGCCTTCTGTGTGTGGTGTGACTTGCCCCTACTCCTCCATTGTTCTGCGCAGGGCTTTCGGTGTGCACCAGGGGGGCGTGCAGTTTAGGGCGTGGGGGTGCGTGGAGGTGTGGGGGTGAGGGTGGGCGCATGAGGCTTGTGTCTGTGGTGGCTACGGATGAGGGGGCTTCAGTGTAGGGCCTGCAAGGAAATTCGTGTTTGCTGTTATGTGTTATGTGTGTGCGGCATTGTTGTGAGCATCGGGGAAGCGTAATGTCAGGGCCTGCAAGGGAGGGACATCAGTAAGTAAAGCATCAGTAAGTAACGCATCAGCAAGTAAAGCATCAGTGAGTATAGCATCAGTAAGTAAAGAATCAGCAAGTATAGCATCAGTAACGTCAGGGCCTGCAAGGGAGGTACATCAGCAGGTTTTGAGGTAGGGAAGACATAGCGTGTGCTAAGAAGGAGGTGTGCTGACTGCGTTGCCGCAGCTCGGTTTTTAGCAGGGGGCTTATGGTACGAAGGAGAGACAGGGAAGAAGTGGGGGGCGGATGATCAGTGACATAAGGTTTAGTGTGTCTGCCTTCAAGCAATTCCTTGATCAAGTACAGGGTATAAGGAGGGGTATCGAGCTTGGGTATGTGCGTTGCAAGTAAAGGAGTTACAAAAACAGGGGACCTTATCTCTTACAATTCTGGACATGGCTAGTGAGGCTAAAAATGTCGTGTGTTGAAAAGTTTGAGCGTTGATGAGAGACCATCAACGTTTCTGCAATTTGTGAAGAGCGCTCCTTAATATCGTGAGCTTGAGTTTGTGCTCCTATTTACAATGCTGCTAGAAATCCGGACAGCTGCAAGGCGGGCTTCCTGCACGTCAGGCTGTTAACGCCAGCCAGGGAGCCTAGGCTTGATTCAACTTGTGGCGCTGGGCACTCTATTTGAGCAAATCCTTCCTGTACGATCAGCACGCATACCTGCCGGGCTGGGCGTTTGAGAAGTGGGGTACGATCACACATACCTGCTGGACTGGGCGTTTGAGGAGTAGGGCAAGTTGCTAAAGTGCTTACTGACTGATGTGAGAGACCAGGGCGTTTGAGGGGTGGGGTACGATCATACGCACTTGCTGGGCTGGGCGTTTGAGGAGTGGGGTAAGTTGCTGAAGTGCTTACTGACTGATGTGAGAGACGCGTCTTGGGCGAGCAGGCTTATCATTGTGCTGCTTCACACAAGCACGCACACACGCACACAGACACACAGATATAGACACACGCCTGCAAGTTTGCTTTCTATCTGCTTACCTGCTTGAATGGGCGTCTGATGAGTAAGGCATGCTATTAGAGAACTGGCTGGCTGACGTGGGCGTGAGGGAAGGGTCAAGAGAGCCCGAAGACAGGCTAAAGGGGGGGGGAGGGGTATAGGGGGTGTCACACTCAGAGCTGCTAGGGTCCCATGTATGACGGATCGTTGTACCTGCACACACACCAAACATACGTACGTGCTGAGCTATACACGTGCTGTGCCTGTACGTGCACCAAACACACACATTTGTGTGTGCTGAGCAATACACGTTGCCTGTGCACAAAACAAACAGTGCCTGTACGTGCACCAAAAACACATGTGTGTGTGTGTACTGAGTAGCACACGTTGCCTGTGCACAAAACAAACATGCTCTGGTGCTGAACCATACAGATTTCGTGCGCCTGTATGCACCAAACATGCACATGTGCTAGAAAACACACAAGCTCCCATAGCAGCAATGCAGTGTTGGTGGCAGCGGTAATGTGGGTGTGGGTGCTGGAAGCAACAGCAACAGCAGCAGCAGCAGCAGCAGCAGTATAAGTGATTGGTTAAGCCTCCCTCTGCTAGATCCAATACAGAGCTATGTGGGAGGGTAGGATTGAAAAACTAGCAGTTCAGCCATTCATATACGCTCCAACAACTCAGCCAGATACAACACCTCACACGAACCAGAGATGGGCATGCACACAAGCACAACATACAAGGGCACGCACACAGTTATGCGCAAACAAGTAGGGTGTACAGTACACACATACCTGTCAGATGCGCAGACTGTGCAGTACAGTGCACACGTACCCACCAACATGCAGCGTATCCACACACACTCACACACACACACACTCACACTCACACACACTCACACTCACACACACACACATACACACTTACACTTACACATGCACACTTATGCAGATACACACTGGATGTGGTATGTGGTATGTAATTTGCAAACACACACACCAGTTGGAGGCGAGGCATACTGCAGGTGAGGAGCATTGCTTATGCTGGCAGAGCTGTAGTCGCTAGCAAGCTCCAAAGAGTGCGGACCTGGAGTACAGCGTGATTTAATGCGTTCCCTTGTTTCATGATGAATGCATTCACATGTACAGATGGTAAGTGCACTCACTCGTTTTGAGGTGGCATAGGTGCGTGTGAGTTTGTGTATAGAGCTTTCGTCATCGGCAAGATTTTTTGAAAGGTAGGAGTGAGATCCATGTGAAGAGTCTGACTGCGCAGGCCGTGCGTACGTTTGACAGCTTTTATCAGGAAGTACGTTTGACAGCTTTTACCAGGAAGATCCAAGATTGGAAATTCTAAGCAGGTGATGCTCCATTTAACTTTTGTATGCACGAGCTTCATTTTACTTTTGTATGCACGAGCTTTTGCAAGCAATATCTAACAGGCACAAGCCTGAAACTCAGCACAGGTACTCTGAAACACAATTCACGGCATCTGATCTAACTCGAAAGTCGGCCTGAAGAATGAGGCATATTGCTGTGATTGCCTTTGCAGGATATGCCTTGTTGCACTGCATTAGTCGTGGTAAAAAAATTGCAGTTAGCATACCCAAGCAACACCTGCACTCCCGAGCAAAAAGCGTAACACTACCCTCTCTTAATAATAGATGTGCTGCTGCCGGCCTTGAGGCTCGCTGATGATGGGGCAGCATAGCTTGCATATAAAACAATAGCCACATACCTGCTACCTTTAATGTTAATGCTTGCAGTGGACCAAGCCTTTGTGCACAGAGCCACAAAGCAGCAAAAGGTGTGCACGACACAATCCGCGCACATCGATAAGCGGCCAAATCGTTATCATGGCAATGAAGGGCTCTTCTGGCGCCCAAGCGTTTCTGCCCTTAATCATGCTGGATGTCTTTGCACTACCAGCGGAGCCCCCTTGTTGACCCTCATAAATACCTGTGTGCTGCTGCTCCCCTTCAGGCTTGCTGAGGATCAGACCATGCTGACCGAGCAGCTCAAGGAGCTCTGATGTTTCGGAAGCACAACTGCTGCGCGTGCTCCTGCATGTGCAAAAGTCCGTAATTCACACATGTGTGTGTGTACGTGAGTGATTGCATGATTGGACTGGTCGTACTGGCAATTGAGCACATCCACTTATGGCCTGATGCACATGCTCACACGTTTACGCCTGTGTGCTGGAGTATGAGTGTTTGTGTTTGTGAGGTGGAGGGTATGTGTAATCTTATAATCTTGCATGCGAGTGTGCACGTGAGTGCGTAAGATGAGGTGTAGGTGTACTTTCACATGTGAGTGAGCACGTGTGTGTTTGTGCGTGCCTGCGTGCGTGCGTGTGTCATGTGTGTGCAGATTTGATGCACACACTGGATTCATGTGAGCACTTGTGGGCACAACAAACCTGCCACGTCCGCCTCGTATCTCCTTCAACCGTTGTAGCTTGCCCTGCCTCCCTAGGGAGTGCTGCTGCTGCTGCTGCTGCTGCTGCTGCTGCTGCTGCTGCTGGTCCTGATATTGGTAGTAGTCTTGGTCATGCTGCTGCTGCAGCTGCTGCTGGTAGTGCTGGTGGTGTGTATCGTGGTAAGGCTGCTGCACCTCCACACCCGCGCCGCTGTAGCTGCTGCTAGGACTACTGAAGCCTGACAGCATGGACGTGACAATCGGGGTGGGGCGTGTGGGCACAAAGTGCGCGTGTGTGTGTGTGTGCGCTCCTGTGTAATAGCCGCTGCCGTAGCCACTGTCGTAACTGTCGTGGTGGTCTGCAGGGTGCAGCTCCTGATCCTGCTGCTGATAATTATAGCGAGGTGCCAGCAGCGTGTGATCGCTTCCCACTCCGTCCATACCGTGCCTGGTTCCACCCCCCTCTTCTACATGCCATGCCCTCCTAGCACCAACACCAGCACCAGCAGTACTGCCAACTGCACCAGCACCAGCACCAGCACCAGCCCCTGCAGCCCCTCCCCCAAAGCCCACCCCGTCCCACGCATCGTACAACGCAGCTGCAGCAGCAGGGGACTCTAGGGGGTGAGAGAGCCCAGCACCCACTGCAGCAGCGTGCTGGTGCTGGTGCTGCTGGCCCTTAGACACGTGCCCTCCTCCAACTCCTCCTCCTCCGCTTCCACCCCCAACACCAGGACTACTGCCGCTTGTGCCCAGCGCTGCGTGAGTACTTTTGCTGTACTTCACTCCTGGGATGAGGTCGGCTGTGGGAGGAAGTGAAGGGGGCATTACGGAGATGCCGGAGACGAAGAGGGCAGGGTCAGGTGGAGGCCTGTGTGCAGTGCAAAGCGAGTAAGTAGGGAGCACGTCCTGAGCACGGGCCTGTGTACAGCTCAAAATAAAGTATGGAATAGATCGTGATGCAGTGCACACACAGAGGTAATGGCTGGGGGAGGAGGCTAAGGGGGTGGGGTCGAGGAAGGCCTAGACACATGTGCATGTGCTGGGCGGCATAGGAAAAGGAGTCCTTTTAACTGCTGGGCTGCTTTAATTCATGGTATCCATTGGCCATAGGAGCTGGCTAAAGGCACGGCAGAAGCAGAGGCAAACAGGGTGTGAGGGGGAGAGTGTAACGTGTATGAGGAGAGTATTGGAGTTTAAGGAGAGTATTGGAGTATGAGGAGAGCATTGGAGTATGAGGAGAGTATTGAAGTTTGAGGAGAGTATGAGGAGGCGCAGCCGATGTCATTTCCCCCCCGCGCAGCATAGAAACATTTTATGCATGAGCTCCGCACACGTTCTATCAGGGCACCCAGAAACTTTGTTTGCACGTATGTACGTACAAACACACACGCATCATACGGTATCATGACTACAAATACAAACACACACATAACAACACTCGTACACACACAGGCTCACACAGACGCACAAACAGGTAGATACACATCCCATTTTTATGGTCAGAGGACGTGACAGGGGTGCCGCTACAGGCCCAGGGAGCAGGGCTGCAGCTACACACAGGCACACACACACACACACACACATGCAGACACACCTGTGCTTAGGATTAGACCGGGCACGTGACAGGGGTGCCGTGACAGGGCGCAGGGGGTAGGGCTGCAGCTGCTGATGGGGCTGAGGATGATGCTGTTGCTGAGTGGGGGGGTGTACGCCAGGCCTGGCCCTTGTGCCAGCACCAGCACTCGCTGCTCTCTTCCTGGCAACGCCTGCACCAGCACCAGCACCAGCACCAGCACCAGCACCAGCACCAGCACCAGCACCTGCACTACCACCAGCACCAGCACCAGCACCTGCACTACCGCCAGCACCAGCACCAGCACCAGTACTTGCACCAGCACCTGCACTACCACCAGCACCAGCACCAGCACCAGTACTTGCACCAGCACCAGCACCTGCACTACCACGTGATGTAACAGCCCCGCCCGCGCTAGCATTGGCACTAGTTGTACCAGCAGCAGTAGCCCCCTGGGCGCCTCCTGCCTTTCCACGCTGGTTAGCACCATGGGACTCCACACCCCCTCTCACCCTCGTCCGTGCACCTGCCACAGACTTAGCAACGCCACGACCACCATCGCCGACACACACCCCATTCACTCTTGTAGTATCCCTGCCTGCCACAATGTCCCCCCTTTCATCATAACCCTCCTCCCCCTCTTCGTCAATCCTGCCAATGCATCCTCTGCCTCCCCCTCCCTTCTCCTGCAGTGCTCTCGTTTTGCCGCCCTTTCCTTGCACCCCCGCCTTCCTCTCAGACTGTGTTGACCCCATCAAATCGATGCCTCTGTGATCTGGCGGCCCCATGAAGCTCTGGTCGCAGCTGCCACTGAAACTGCTGCCTCCTGAAATGCCGCAAGACAAGTCCATGAGCAGACAGGCACAAGAATTTGCTCATACAAGTAGAGTAAAGCAATACCAGCCTGCAGCTTCATGAGCGACCCACCACCGCTTGCGTGTACCCAGAGTACAGTAGCCTCAAGTACAGCAGCATGCATTCGACACAGGCATACACACAAGCCTGCACACAAAAATACAGGCGTATGCGTACGCGCATGCACACGTGCACACACGCACACGCACAGACACTAATGAATGCACAGTTACACACACCAGCGAGCCACTCACCGTTGCCACCACTACCCACAGAGCCATTCTTTCTGGCAGCACTCCCTGTGCCACGAAGGCTGAACTTGCTGTTGCGTGACACAGGAGCAGCAGGAGCAGGGTTGAGGGAGTCGGGGGGGGCTTGCACGAGTGTCAAGGGGGTTTGGAGTGCTATGTGGGGAGCGGCGGGATCGTGTGTGGAAGAGGGAGAGGGAGAGGAGAGGTACTGCAGGGGGGTTTGCTGTTGCTGTCGTGCAGTTTTAGTGGCGGGGG